>Ga0116193_1000346_pt1 | contig 45060 bp, 36 predicted proteins | sample AD_UKC115_MetaG_FD_89892 | JGI IMG/M metagenome (GOLD analysis project Ga0116193, IMG submission 89892) | Active sludge microbial communities of municipal wastewater-treating anaerobic digesters from Hong Kong - AD_UKC115_MetaG | ecosystem: Engineered > Bioreactor > Anaerobic > Digestate... | reverse complement strand
TCAAATCCATTTCCAAAAGCAATTTGCCAAAATATATCTCTTGTGAGGCCTTCCAATTAGACTGGTTATTTGCATTAAGAGATCTGGGATATACCAGGTTTAAAATCATCAACCAAGCCGACCGATTTAAGGAATTGAATATTAAAAAAGAGAAATCGCAGATTCAGCATTTTAAAAAATTTCTGATTAATGGCATTATGCATCGCACTTCAGCATTTTTTAATTGGAAATTTCCTATTAAAAGCTCTGGACCGTTCGGTGAAAACACGGATGGAAATTGGAAAACTATTGAAGAAGCATCGGCCCTTTTCAGAGAATATTACCAGTTCGAAAAAAATAAACCGTTAAGTACTATTAGTTGGTTCGATTTTCATGCCACCTATTAATATAAAAATCCGAATAAATTAAATGAATTTTGATTTTGAAACCGAAATAATTCTGGAAAATCCACGCGTTCTACTCCACCCTATCCAGGAAGATGATTTTAATAATTTACTGTCGGTTGCTACTTCCGACCCGCATTTACTCCAATATTCACCCAAAGAAATTTTTACTCCCGAATTATTAAAAGAATATGTGGAAACAGCAATTCAGTTACGTAAACTGCACTCCCGATATACGTTTTCCGTGTTTGATAAGGTCAGAAATGAATTTGCAGGCAGTACCAGTTTTCTAAACATTTCGAACCCGGATGCCCGATTGGAAATAGGCGCCACCTGGTACGGGAAACAATTCCAAAGGACCGGCTTAAACAGAAATTGCAAATTTCTACTCCTCCAATTTGCCTTTGAAAACGCTGGGGCCGAAAGGGTGGAATTAAGAACGGACGAAAGAAATACTCAGTCGAGACTTGCCATTGAAAGGATTGGTGGCAAACTGGAAGGTATCCTGCGTAGCCACATGGTGATGCATGATGGTTTCAGAAGAAATACCGTATGCTATAGTATCTTAAAACCGGAATGGGAGGAATTAAAAATGAAATTCCCCTTTCGAAACCAAATGTAATTCAGCATAATCAGATACGATAACCTTCCAATCAATTATTATGGTCTCAAAATTAACTATCACTTCCAGCGGAGAGGTTTCCTTTCCATCAGGGTAATTCAATTAGACTCTTTTTAAATATACCTATACTAACTTCCCTTATTTTTGTAAATCGGGGCTTGTTAATATCTTTCTCCTTTGTTGAAATTTCAATCCTGTTAATGCCTTATATTTTTTTTGAAAGGTTGATACTATCCCATACCATATTTCATTTTAAAAAGTATTTCCTTAAGTTAGGAACAGTTTGGCTAATTCTATTTTTTTCTATTCGGGGAACTGCACAAACGGAATCAATTAATACCGACCGTCCAGACCAAAGTGATGGAGTTTATATAATACCCAAAGGGAGATTTCAAATTGAAGAAGGCATAACCCTGGCAAAACGGGTACAATTAAATAACCTGATGGTAAGATATGGCATCACTAATTCAACCGAGTTAAGATTTCAGGCCGACCTAGGATGGGAAGATAGTGCCGGTGGTATAAAACCGATTACCTTAAGTGCCAAACAACGAATCATAAAGCAACACAAATTGATTCCCGCAATTACGCTTGCTGGATATATTGGCTACGAGAAAATCGCAAGCAAAGAATTCCGGGGAAAGGAAATCCCCTTTGAATTAAAACTTGTATTCGAGCAGGAGTTAAATAAAAAATTTGCAATTTCCTATAATGTAGGTACTTCCGAGAAATTTAAGGAACTAGATCTTACTTTAAACCTGGGCTACACCCCATCTACCCAGGTTTCCACCTTCATCGAGTATTTTTCTTCAATCCAAAAATCGGATGCGGAGCACAATGTGGATATCGGTATTTTGTATTTAATTAATCCCCGGCTGCAAATCGATCTGGCCCTGGGAGCCTCCGTCACGAATTTAAAAGATCGTGTTTATTCCACTTTTGGAATCTCCTATCTCTTTAAATAGAATAATTCATTTCCAATTATAACCCAAAAACTGCATCATTCGTTGAACTTCTCAAATCAAGCAGCTCTTAGCTTCCATTTCATGCCATAAATCGCCGTGGCGCAAATCCCCTCCACTTTGACGTTTTCTTACCCAATTGCCCAGGAGCAAATTTGATACATTTGCTTATACAAAAAATCTAAAAAATGGCACTTATCAATCCACACATTAACTTTAACGGGAACGCCGAAGAAGCATTTAATTTTTACAAAACCGTATTTGGTGGGGAGTTCGCAAAAATTATTCGTTTTAAAGATTTGGAAAGTGATGAATTCCCGGTTTCCCAAAGTGAAGCCAATAAAATCATGCATATTGCACTTCCCATCGGAAAAAGTAATGTATTAATGGGAAATGATGTACCCGACTTCCTGGGAAAAGTGAATGAGAATGAGAACAGAAGCAAGATCTCCATAAGTGCAGAAAGTAAGGAAGAAGCGGATACCTTATTTAATGGGCTTTCGGCAGGAGGCACAATCGAATTCCCCATTTCAGACAGCCCGTGGGGCTCCTATTTTGGGATGTTTAGAGATAAATATGGCATTGAATGGATGGTGGATTTTGACTCCCGATATAAAGGGAAGCCCTAATCTCAAAATGAGAAGCGCCATTACCTACAATGAGAACTGGTCTGGAAACAAATAAGCTATTAGCATTTCTGAATATATTCATAAAGCGTATGAATCCCAATTGCTACTGTACTTTTTATCTGTAAAGGAGAATTGGAAATTCAAACTTACCCACATTGCATCTGCAAATAAGCCCAACCGTTATATAGATTAGCCAATCTTTGGCAGTTCTGCCTTTATCCTTAAATTTTTGTTACTTTAGTACCCTTACCTATTACGAACAAAAATTGCTATTGCGTTGCTAAACTATATATACCGGATTGTGCCGTTGTTTTTATTGTTTATAATTGGCACCGGGGAAATTAAGGGGCAAAAAATAGAAACCCGATTCCTACGGCACATCATTGAGCTATCAAATGCGGATCCCGTACAAGCGGGGCAAATATGTGATAGTTTATTAAAGTCTGAGAAAGTATCTGCCGCACAAATTGGGATTATTGAAAGGATTAAGGGAAAATCACTTTATTTTTCCGGGAAGTATGAAGATGCAGGTAAGTATTTCGTTTCCTCCATAAAAAACCTGGAAACCGGCCAACAATACCAGGAACTTGGTTTAACGCTCATCGAGCAGGCAAAATTATTCAGGAAATTAAAAATGTTTACCCAGGCAATAGAGATCTATTCAAAAGCCTACCAAATTTTTAAATCCCTGAACGACAAAAATAACTTAGGCACGGTATTAAATGAATGGGGTGTGGTATATGAGATGATGGAAAATTATGATAAGGCTATCGAATATTACCACAGTTCCTTAAAAATTAAGCTGGAGTTGAACGATTCCGTAGGTATTGCTTATTCAAATGGATTTCTTTCTTATGTATACCTGCTCAAAAATGAATTTCAGCCGGCGGAGGAATATGGTTTAGAATCTTTTCAGCGATTTCAGCAATTAAACAACCCGGTAAACAAAGCCCTTCAAAGTTCCGACCTGGCATTGGTGTATGAAAAAATGGGAAATTTTTCGAAAGCTATCGAATATCTTCAATACAGTGATAGTATTGCAGAGGTTATGAATTACCCTGATCTGAGATCGGGTAACTATGAAAGGCTGGCAAATATTTATGCTGCTAACCGCCAATTCGAAAAGGCTTACATCTATTTATTAAAATTCAAAAGTGTAAGAGATAGTTTATTCACGGCATCTTCTCAGAAAGCCATTGCAGAATTGAATGTTCAGTATAAAACCTCTGAAAAAGACAGAAATCTGTTAATCCAAAAAAACAAACTGGAAAAACAGGACTTTTTGCTGATCATTGTACTTTTAATTTTGGTGTTGGTTATTGGTTTGGTAGCCTATATCTTAAGAAACAAAAGACTGAAGGAAAAGCAACTGAAACTAGATGCAGCACACCAAAAGCAAATCCTGCAAATGGAAGCTCAAAATTCAATACAGCAGGATCGGTTAAGGATATCCCGCGACCTTCATGATAACATTGGATCTTACCTAACTTATATCAAGTCAACGATTGATGACCTGCAGCCCAGTTCTGAATTCCCCCGGGATCAACTCCCCCTTTTAAAAGACCTGGTATCCGATACGATTTCAGAATTAAGACGGACGGTATGGCTCATCAACAAACCATCTATTCCGCTGGAAGAATGGGTAATCCACTTGAAGGAACATTTCAAAAATTTCCCCCAGGTAGGAATAAAATCGGAAAACATTAACCCAGATATTTCATTTTCCGCCTTAAAAGCAACCGGAATATTCCGGATTGTTCAGGAGGCTGTAAACAATGCATTAAAATATGCCCATTGCAACAAGATTGATGTAAATATTAAAGGAAACACGACCGGTTTAGCGTTGTCTATTAGGGATAATGGTCGGGGTTTTGACCCGGGAACAGTAGCCCGTGGATTTGGGCTAAATAATATGCAACAAAGGGCTAATGAGATATATGGACAATTGAAAATTGACAGCACTCCCGGGAAAGGCACAGACATCACCCTAAGTATTCCTGTTTAACTATCCGTAACATTTCGTATTGCTGAAAAGGAGGGAAAACTATAATTTGCTAAATTATAATAATATCAATATATGAGCCCCATCCATATTGCCATTGCAGAAGACAATCCGATGGCGTTGAAATCTATAAAAAAGAAACTTGCGGGCTCTCCTGAAATTTTTATTGAATTCTATGCTTCCAATGGAAGCGATGTTGTGGAACTCCTGGATGGCAGCCGTGTTGAACTCGTATTAATGGATATTGAAATGCCCGTAATGGATGGTATTACGGCCACAAAAGAAATTCATACCCGGTTTCCCCAGGTAAAGGTGATCATGCTTACCACCTTCGATGATGATGAGAAAATTTTTAATGCAATACTGGCAGGTGCCGCAGGTTACCTTCTTAAAGATGAAAGCGGAGAAAGCATCCTCAATTTTATAAATGAAACCATAAAAGGAGGAGCTGCCATGTCGGCAGGTGTTGCTCTTAAGGCCATCCAGTACATTAAGGCCAACATGAAAAAAGAAAATGGTACCGCCGAAGACAACCTTTTATCTGCCCGGGAAACTGAAATTCTCACTGAAATTAAGAATGGCCTTAGTTACAAAGAAATTGGGTATAAATTATTTATCAGTGAAGGAACCGTTCGTAAACACATTGAACATATTTATCAGAAACTGCAGGTAAACAATAAAGTAAGCGCCATTAATGTAGCCAAAGAAAAAAGGTGGCTCCCCTAATTCCCTACTCCACTTCCTCCTTTTGTTTTTAAAGATTTTAAACTGCTGTAATATTAACCCGGTGGAGTTCATTTTCCTGTGTTACCAGAAGGATGATCTATTTATAAAATGTAATCTCATTCAGCCAATACATCATAGTTCAGATGCTTAAGAACCCTGATGATGAGTTAAAAAAAAGCTGCCCCAATTGCTTGAGGCAGCCCAAACCTGGATTGAGAGTCAATTGCTAACCAGCTATCTTCCCACCACAATGGGTTTTGAAATTATCTGGCCATTGCTTAAATAAATCCGAACCAGATAAGCCCCGGCGGGAATGTTTTCAAGGGAATATGCGCTTTGATGTGGATATGTAACTAATAACTTTCCGGTAAGGTCAACCAATCGCACCTCCTGAATCCTGTTCCTGGTTTCAATTTTGAAGAATGAGGTGGCAGGATTAGGGAATATGGATACCACATCCAACCCTTTGGAGAAGTTGATTGTTACAATTTGAGAATACTCAAAATTGCCATCCCTTTCAATTTGGCGTAACCGGTAATAGTTAATCCCTGTAACCGGGTTGTTGTGGTACAACATATAATTTGCCTCGCCTCCATTGTTGGCTATGGCATCACGTTCACCTATATCCGAAAAATGAGTTCCATCAATACTATGTTCCACGATATACTTATCCATATTCAGTTCAGACGTTACCTTCCATTCCAGTTTCACCCTATTTCCTTCTGTACGGGCATTGAAACTGAGGAGTGTAACCGGCAATACGATATTGGTAAAATCAACCTTCACTACGGTGGTATGGCTCCAGTCATCCATCACCCGCACATACAGGTTATGGATCTGATTTGAGAATCCGGAAACCGTAACCGGAAAGGAGAAATTTGAAATTTCCGTTTGTCCGGAAGGAAATGTAACGGAATTGGCATTCCCAAATCCGGGATCCGTATCCCAAAACCATTCTAAGCGTACCAGATTGCCGGGAGTATGCGATTGTACGGATTCCCGATAGAATAACTGGGGGGTAGAATGGCTCCAATTTCCATTGATATCCTGAGTACGCACAAAAAGTCTATGCAAGCCTGTATTTAAGCTGTTAATATCCCCATTAAAAGTAAAACTTATATCCTGGCCGGCAGTAACGGGAATATTTGTACCATTTCCAAAACCTGGATCGGTATCGAAGAAAAACTCAGCCTTAACAATATTGGGTAACGGATGACTCAATACAGGTTCATAATAGAACATCTGCATAGTGGTATGGCTCCAATCGCCATTGGCATCCCGGGTACGCATAAAAAAGCGATGCAGCCCCTGCGTAAGGCCCGAGATACTTCGATTAAAGGTAAAGGATATATCCTGCCCGGCAGTAACACCAACATTATTCGCATTTCCAAAGCCAGGGTCTGTATCAATAAAGTACTCAGCTTTTACAATATTAGGAAGGGGGTGGCTTAGCACTTTCTCATAATAGAACATTTGCGAAGTAGAGTGACTCCAGCGGCCATTGGCATCACGGGTACGCACAAAAAAACGATGTATTCCTGGTGTGAGGCTTGAAATACTCTTACTGATTGGAATTGTAATATCCTGTCCGGGTGTCAGACTTGCCATATATCCATTTCCAAAACCGGGATCGGTATCAAAGAAAAATTCAGTCTGAGAAATATTGGGAAATGTATGGCTTTGCACTTTTTCGTAATAGAACAATTGGTGGGTTGTCTGGCTCCATCGGCCATTGGCATCAAGGGTTCTAACTCCCATCCTGTGCAGCCCGGTACTTAAGCCGGAAATACTACGGTTAAATGTAAACGTTATATCCTGACCGGCAGTAACACCTACGTTATTGGCATTGCCAAAACCTGGGTCGGTATCAAAAAAGTATTCTGCTTTTACAATATTGGGTATGGAATGGCTCTGCGCTTTTTCATAGTAGAACAACTGGTGGGTTGTTTGGCTCCACTGGCCATTGGCATCGCGGGTACGGACTCCCATACGATGCAGGCCTGTGGTAAGTCCGGAAATACTACGGTTAAACGTGAAGGTTATATCCTGGCCCGCTGTTACTCCTACATTATTGGCATTTCCAAAACCCGGATCCGTATCAATAAAGTACTCTGCTTTTACAATATTGGCTAAAGTATGGCTTTGATTGATTTCCTTATAAAACATCTTAGGAGTGGAAAAACCCCACGCTCCCTTAGCACTGTCATAACTTCGTACGTATAAGGTATGAATACCCGCACTAAGCGCACCTATACCCGCATTAAAGGAGAACGTAGTATCTGATGCAGGAGCGAGAAAGGTTAGAGGTGAACCATTGCCAAAACCAGGATCTGTATCAAAAAAATATTCAGAATGCCGAATTTGTCCAAAGGCCTGGCTAAGCAAGAGTATTGATAAAACCTGAAGAAAAAAATGCTTCATGGTTATGTATTAATAAAGTGTGAATCAATGGGCTTTCAAAGAAAAAAACTGATTCTATCCACTACTCTAAAATGATGGAATTCGCTCCAGAAAAACATTTATTCCTTGCTTTTCCATCTTTTCAAGAGATGCTCGTGGCAGAACCCCCGTTTAATTACTCTTCGTGCTTATTGTTACATTGATGTTAGCAGCACCCGGAGCAATAGGATCGATCGTTAAGGAATATAAATTAGGAATAGTAGGCATTCCCGAAAGGACATAAGGAATTTGCCCACCAAACATTCCCATATCTTCACCATTTTTTCCTGCACCCTGTGCAGCAGCGCCAGCAAGTAATTTCCATTTTCCATCTGTGGAGCCTGTACCAATAAACCCGGGGTTTGCATTGGTCAGGTTATTAGAAATTGCATTGTTAGTACCACCCGGGGTGATAAAAAATGAATTCGACATTCCCATATTAAATTCAACAACCGAATTATAAAAGGCGTTCCCTCCTGTTGCATTTGAAAAATACTGAATATTATTTACCACATACATATTGTAAACACTGAGTGCATTTGGACCATTTAATATATTGTTTCTAATTAATCCACTAATGTTGCCCGCCAGGGAAATCATGGTATTGTTTGTTTGATTCGTGATAAAATTATTTGAACAAATAAAATTGGTCACAATCCCCGTGGTTGAACCCATGGTCATAATATTATTATAATACGCCGCCCCTGTAATATAATTTGAAGTAACCACCACAGAATCGAGATTGGCAGCGCCTCCAGAACCAATTCCAATATAATTATAAGCAGGAAGAACTACATAATTTCGAGCAACTACAATTCGGCTCTGCCCCATATAAATACTTGCGGTAATTGTTAAGCCGGTAATGACTGAACCAGCACTACCTGCGTTCATCATTTCGATCCTCCCTACAGAAGCACCATAATCTTTAACAACCTGAGTTTTGGGATTTTCATTCATGAAATATCCAGGGCCAATAATTACCAACCGCTTTGACATTACCAGGCTCCCGTAATTTGTATTAGATTGCTCAACATGTATGGTATCACCTGGCTGAACACTTGCATTATCATGAGCTGCTTGCAGCGTTCCGGTAAAATCTGCATTAATTGCAGGGGTAATGTTTCCTCCATTACTATTATTAAGCCTCCATATCTTAGCACTGGCAGAGAATGCCAAACCTACAAACAAGCCACCAATTAGTGTTGAATAAATTAGCTTTTTCATTAGATGAGTTTTGGGTTAATATTTGAAAATCAAAACTACCCCACATGATAAGATCCTGCAATACGCAATTTATCGTATAGGGTTGGAAGGAGAGCTAGGAATTACGAGTTACGAATTACGAGTTACGAATTACGAATTACGAATTACGAATTACGAGTTACGAGTTACGAGTTACGAATTACGAGTTACGAGTTACGAGTTACGAAGTGGGATCTTAAATATTCCAATAAAGTAAATTAAAGCAACTCTAAATAAATATTATCAAAAAAGATTTTTTTTAGCGAAGGATTTGGGTAGTTTGAGAAATTAAAATATTCCCTCTATTGAAAGAGCAATTAAAAAGCAGGACTAAGAAAATTGGAATAGAGATAATTAAGCTAATAAATGAATTACCTCAAAACACAGCATCGTGGGCAATTGCAAAACAAATAATTAGAAGTTCAACCTCTATAGGCGCAAACTACAGAGCGGCATGCAGAGGAAAATCAACTGCCGATTTTATTTATAAACTAAAAATAGTTGAAGAAGAAACAGACGAAACTATCTTTTGGCTGGAAATTCTTGAGGAAAGTCACATTTTACCCACTCAACGAATTGATCCAATAAAGAAAGAAGTAACGGAGATTCTTTCTATGATTGTTTCTTCCATTAAAACTACAAAATCAAAATTACAACGAATACAGAAATAGGATAGGAAGGAATTGCAAGTTGCTACCGTAAATTTTAAAATACGAGTTGGGAATTACGAGGTACGAGGTACGAATTACGAGGTACGGATTAAGAGGTACGAATTACGAGGTACGAGGTGCGAATTAAGAGGTACGAATTACGAGGTACGAATTACGAGGTACGAATACCGAATTACAAATTACGAAGTAAGAATTACGAGTGAGGAAGTAACCGAATAGTAAATAGTAAATCGTAAATCAAAAATCATAACTCGTAACTCGTAACTCGTAAATCAAAAATAGAAACTCCTAACTCGTAAATCAAAAATTAAAGTTTCTTTTCTCTTTAAAATGGCAACTCAATCTTATCGGGAGAAGTTATTTCATTTGAAAAATCATTTTCCAAAAAACTAATGACGCCCTCCGGAAACCGTGAGATATTTTTAGTAGTATATCCCCAGGGTTGTAAATAGCCGGCTAATACCTGGCCAAACATAGTTTCATCCCAAGGTGCAAACCGGGCTATTTCATCTTCTTCTTTACCGGTAATGGATTCGATGATTAACCCTGAACTATCTTGGGTAAATTGATACTTCAGGTTATGATCAAACAAGTAATTAGCGTAGAGGAACCTGGCACACAATTCTTCAAATTGTACAGGATGTAATTCGGTGTCCCCAATTTTTTTCACAATACCTTCCTGATTGCGCCATACTATTCCATTATCCTGGAGGCAGGCCACAATGCCAAAACCATTTAAACCCAGGGAAAAATCTAAGTTTACAGGGTTATCTCTGAAATTGAAAACATCTTTTGAATATTTCAACCGTACAATTCCATAACTCCAGGGCAAGGCGCCAATATAAGAAATGGGATTCAATATCGACTGAAGCATGAGGTGAAACAAACCATACCTTTCCTTTAATTTAGAAGACAATCCAAATTCTTTATTGAATTTCTTCTGAAATTGAATCTCGTTTTTTATATCGTTGTATAATATACCGTAAACAATTTTTCCCATCCAAAGAAATAACCGTTCAGACGAAATTTCTTTTGCCGCATTATATCCCCGGGTAAACGCAGTTTCAATTTCAATTTCCAATTCCTCAAAAGCGTTCTTCGCCAATTGGCAACATGGGAGCCGAAGTTCTCCATACTTCACCATATTGAACTGGTCCATCATTTTAAACTTCTTTTCGCGAAGATCGAACCGGGTGAGAATCCATTCGGGAAAAACGGAAATATTTTCTTCCTGTCCGGATAAATCCATTCCGGTTAAAAAACAAATATCAGGGGCAAGATTTATGTTATCGAAGGGATTGAAATACTGATTTTGCATATTTGCAAAATTACCATAAAGAATGTACCAACCCAGGGAGGAAATACCAGGCATTCTTCCATTGCCCTTTAAGACTTTAACCAAAAGGCCATCATAAACACGAATAATTCAAATTACCCACGCAACCTTTGGGAGGCAGCTTCATATAATATTATCCCTGTGGCAACAGATACATTCAACGATTCAAAGCCACCGGGCATGGGAATACGGAATTGCTCATCACAATAATTTAGTAATGCAGGATAAATCCCTTTCTCTTCTCCTCCCATAACTATAGCGGATGGAATGGAAAAATCGCATTGAGAAATTGAGGATTCCGCTTTCATTTCACTGGCAAATACGCGGATACCATTTAAATGCAATTCATCTACGGCCTTCATCAAACTATTTACCCGGCAAACCGATATCTCTTCCAAAGCACCGGCAGAGGTGAGGATGGCATCTTCATTAAAAGCTCCCACTCCCTTTACCGGAATTACAATAGCATGTACACCAAAGGCTTTTGCACTACGGGCCATGGCGCCAATATTCCGGATATCTGTAATACCATCAAACATTAAGATGAGCGGTATTTCACCCTTTTCAACCACAAAAGATATTACATCCTGTAATTCCTGGAACTGCACTTTGGAAATCTGGGCTACACAACCATTATGATTGGAAACATTCAACCGGTTAATTTTTTCAACCGGAACCCGGCTAACCGGTACATTTTGTTCGTGTGCCAGTTTACGAATATCTTCAATTTCTTCACCCTGGATGTTACTCTGAAGATAAATTTTTTCAAGGGCTTTTCCTTCCCGTAAGGCCGTTAATACTGCATTCGTACCTATAACCAGGAGGTTTTTCCTGGGGCGATGGTGATGAGGTTGCCGAAACTGCTTCATGATAAAATAGTTATTAAAATGAAATTCCGAAATAATTTAAAAAATTGGGATTCGGATGTTCTGGTTTCTTTTGAATAAATGGATATCAAAGGTATTCAAATAAAAAGCCCTCACGGGGAGGGCTGATTCGTTTTATTTACAGGAATTATTTTAAACCAAAAGCTTTCTTTACGTCCTTCACCGCATCCAGTTTTTCCCAGGTAAAGAGTTCCACTTTCTTCTTTATTTCCTTACCATCGGGGGATTTGAATGATTTTTCAATCACTTCATTTTTTCTTCCCATATGGCCATATGCTGCAGTTTCGCTATAAATAGGGTTACGCAATTTTAGCCTTTGTTCAATAAAATAGGGCCTCATATCGAAGCAAGGCATTTTCATGATTTTTGCAGCGATTTCTCCATCGGTCATCTTCACTTTGGCAGTACCGAAGGTATTCACATTGATACTGGTGGGTTGGGCCACTCCAATGGCATAGGAAACCTGTACCAGCACTTCATCGCACAAACCGGCGGCAACCAGGTTCTTTGCGATATGCCGGGTGGCATAGGCAGCAGATCGGTCAACCTTGCTGGGATCCTTTCCGCTGAAAGCTCCACCTCCATGGGCACCCTTTCCGCCATAGGTATCCACAATAATTTTCCTTCCGGTTAACCCCGTATCGCCATGTGGACCACCAATAACAAATTTTCCGGTAGGGTTAATATGGTACTTAATTTTATTATTGAAGAGGTGGGCGTATTTCGGATACTTTGCTTTTACTCTTGGAATCAGGACATTGATAATATCCTTTTTAATCTTTGCCAGCATCGCTTCATCCGATTTGGAAAAATCGTCGTGCTGGGTGGATACCACAATAGCGTCTATGCGTACTGGTTTGTTATTATCGTCATACTCGAGAGTTACCTGGCTCTTGGCATCGGGGCGCAGGTATTTGATCTGTTTGTTTTCACGGCGGATAACGGCCAGTTCCTCTAACAGTTTATGGGCCAGATTCAGCGCGAGGGGCATATAATCCTCGGTTTCATTGGTGGCATATCCAAACATCATTCCCTGGTCGCCGGCACCCTGTTCTTCCTTTTTCTTACGATCTACCCCCTGGTTGATGTCTCCCGATTGTTCATGAATGGCAGAGAACACTCCACAGGAATGCGCCTCAAACATATATTCACTTTTAGTATATCCGATTTTACGGATCACACCGCGTGCAATTTCCTGAACGTCCAGATAAGCCTTACTCTTTACCTCTCCGGCAAGAACAACCTGCCCGGTGGTAACCAGGGTTTCGCAGGCCACTTTACTGGAAGGATCGAAAGCAAGAAAATTATCAATTAAAGCATCACTAATCTGATCGGCAACCTTATCGGGATGGCCTTCACTCACAGATTCTGAAGTAAACAAATATGGCATTGGGTCAATAATTTTTGAGGTGCAAATATACGGGTGAAAGGGCTGCTTACAAAAGTGGATTTAAAGCCCTTTATTAACTACCTGTGCATATCCCCTATTTTAACTGAGAGTAAACAATGCGTACCCGCATTCGGTATTGCGGATTGCTTCCATCTCCTACCCTTACCCTTCCATAGGCCACCCGGTTCGAATAAATAATATAGCCCTGGGAATATTGCGGATATTTGAAACTGAATGCCGGGAACAGGCGAAAACTATAATTATACCCATTGTTCTTTACCAACTGCTGCACATAGCGACTCAGGTTGATATTGTAATAAGTAATGGTTTCTCCCGAAGGGCCGGTTTTCTTCCTGGCAAAGCCTCCAAAATAACTAAAATCAACCCCGGCGGCTGGAAACAAGGACCCGTTTTTAAAATCCGGATCGTAATAGGAAGACGGGTTAAGATCCGAATAAATAGGTTTATACCGAACCGGTGTGGCATTCATCGAATCCTTTAAATCGAGATAAAGGTAAACAGGCGGTTTCATGGTCGCATCGCTTGGGTCGGGAATTGACTCAATAATCAGTTCTGCCCGATGGATGATACGGTTAGAATAGCCCGCTAAGCCCGGTACACTCAGGTTTGCATAAGTACCGGGTTGGGCCTGGAGGTATAATTCGCCGGCAGCCGGTGTAGCGGAAGGGGTTCCTGCCCGGTTATGGTTAATATAGTTACCCGTGGCCGACCTGGCCAGGTTAACTGCCGGATTTGCTTCCGTAACGAGGTAAAAAGAAGTGTAAACCGAATCCAGTTTTGCTCCGTTCTTCCGGCGATAATGCACTTCCAGTTTCGTATTTGTATCGGCTACATTCAAATAAATCAAACCATTCCCAGTTCCGGGTAGGGCGGAAATAGCGAGGCCGGTGAATTGACGGCGGAAAATAGAATCACTATAAAAAGCATGGTTCCCGGCACCGGTTAAAACACTGTCGCTTTCAAAGAGCCGGGCAGCAAAGCTGGCGCTATCCAATTTAATCCGGATCTGATAATTAACAGAATCGCGCCGGTTGGAATATTTTATATAATTGGGTAGTGTCCTCACATCCACCGATGTAACCGGCGATAACTGCAAACCTGTTAACGGCTGAAAAATAGTAGGCCAGGTGGTATTAATAGAATCCCGAAAACGGGTATCTGTAATTTCATTTACCACTAATTGTTGAGGAATGGTACTATCCCCATAAAACCCGGTATATTTCAGGCACAGCACCACAGAATCGAGACAACCGGCAAAAAGAGAATCTTTTTTGGGAAAGCCATAGGGAAACTGGCTGGGTTTTAATTGTAAAAAAACTTTAGACTCGGTGGTTCCAAAGAGAGGGTCATTGCTGATGTTCCCAACTACATGGTCGGCATTGATGTTAACTACGGTCGTATCCGTATAATCAGCCTGTGAGGCCACTACATTCAGGGTATCGGCAAAGGTATTTACATTATCCACTGCCGGAATCAAATCGCTACCCAGGGTAGTCGTGTCGAGTTTTGTACAACTGAAGATTAATCCTGAAAGGCCCGCAATAAGAAAGAAAGCAAGGGCAGAATATTTACGCACGCGTGTAATTAATTGAAGGATAAACTATTGAGCAAGGTCGCCATATAATTGCAAATAGTCTGTTAAATCACCTTCCGGATTAAATTTCAAAATGGGTTTTCCTTTCACTTTCGAAAATTCATCCGCCAGTTTTTTATCCGGGTTACCGGCACCAAAACTAATGGCATCTGCAAAGCTGGCTCCACCCCGGAACATGGCAATATTCGTGGTATCTTTAAATGGCTCAATCTCCTTCTTCCCCACATTATCATTAATAGCCAGGATCCTTAAAAAATCTTCCCCCAGTTTATCGCTAAAGGTAGTTTCTCCAATCGTATAAACAACCTTACTGTTGCTGAAAACCGGCTCTCTTTTATAGGCCGATTTAATGTACATAGGAATAAGCCCGGTCATCCAACCGCTGCAATGAATAATATCGGGAGGCCAGCCAAATTTCTTTACCGTTTCCAATGCTCCTTTGCAAAACAATACGGCACGCAATCCATTATCCTCAAAAAATTCATCGTGTTCATCTACAAATACCGACTTCCGTTTAAAAAAATCTTCATTATCCAAAAAATAAACCTGTAACCGTGCATTGGGCAGGGAAGCTACTTTAATGATCAGCGGATAATCGTCGTGGTTAATGGTTACATTAATTCCGGAGAGCCGAACCACCTCGTGCAAGCGGTGTCTGCGTTCATTTATCACACCAAAGCGCGGCATGATACAGCGAACTTCCATATTGTTTTCGTTCGACAAAACAGCTAGTTTATTTACAGTTTCGGCGAATTCCGTCATCTCCAAATAAGGAGACATTTCGTTAGCTATAAATAAAATTCTTTTCTTTGTTGACATTTAAGAGAATATTGATTTAGTAGGCCTGGATTTATTAAATGGTGTGCAAAGTTAAGCTTTTTTAGCCAAACCCCGTACAGGATAGCTTTCCGAAGGGGCAAAAAACAGGATTATGATTATTTGTAAACTGGCAGATGAAACACAAAGAATTGTAAAAGAAAGCACAAAAGACGGTCAGAAATCGGGTTTTATTCCTACTATGGGGGCTCTTCACGACGGCCATATTTCATTGATCCAAAAATCGATACAGGCAGGAAATTTTACTTCCTGCAGCATTTTTGTAAACCCCACACAGTTTAACAATCCGGCCGATTTTGCAAAATATCCTTCCACCCTTTCCAGCGATATCGACAAGTTGGAAGAAGCTGGTTGCGACTTACTGTTCCTTCCTTCCCAAAATGAAATATACCCGCCCGATTTCAAACCACCCCACTATAAATTGGGCTACCTCGAATCCGTTTTTGAAGGCAAATACCGACCGGGGCATTTCCAGGGAGTATGCATGGTAGTTGACAGGCTGTTAAAAATAATGCAACCCACCCTATTATACCTGGGGCAAAAGGATTATCAGCAATGCATGGTAATTTTGAAAATGGTATCCGACCTGGGCATTAAAACCGAAATAGCCATATGCCCTACCCTCAGGGAAAACAGCGGACTCGCCATGAGCAGCCGGAATATGCGACTAACAGCCGATCAAAAAACAAAGGCCCCTCTGATTTCAACCGAATTATTGCGATTAAAAAAAAATATCCGGGAAGGAAACGTCGACTCCATATTGGAAGAAAGCATAAAAACCCTGGATAAAGCAGGTTTTAAGGTTGATTATTTTTCAGTGGCCAATGCTGCCAACCTCCAGCCGGTTACTAACTGGGACGGGCAATCGAAAATTGTGGGGTTAGCGGCAGCATTCCTGGGTGAAATACGCCTCATTGATAATATGTTACTTAACTAAATTCTCGCAAAAAAGAACCTAACTTTCCGGCCAGATGAACAAGAAACTTGTTTCTGTTTTACAATACCTGCTGGTATTTGGGTTGGGAATCTTCCTCATTTGGTGGCAATTGCGTTCCCTGAATACAGAACAAAAAGCTGCCTTCGCTTCTTCGTTGGAGGATGCCAATTTCTGGCTGGTAATCCCGATCGTTTTTATGGCATTAGCCAGCCACCTGAGCCGTGCCCTGCGATGGAAATTATTAATGGAGCCTTTGGGATTCCATCCAAAAACCTCAAACACGTTCTTCACCATCCTGATTGGCTACCTGGCCAATACCGCCATACCCAGGTTAGGAGAAGTATTAAAATGCACTTTCCTGGCACGGTACGAGAAGCTCCCGATTGATAAACTGGTTGGAACTATGGTAGTGGAAAGAGTGTTTGATATGGTTTGTTATTTCCTGTTTATCCTTATAACGGTTGCCATGCAGGTGGAGGTTGTTGGAGATTTTATTTGGCAAATGGTGAAACCTGTTTTTTCCGGGTCGGGAAGCAGCGTATTCTTTAAATTGGGGATTGTATTACTGCTCCTTCTTTTAATTTATGCTTTTCTCCGTTTTCTTTTCCGCACTTTCCCGCACAACCGGATAGTGAAAAAATTACAATTATTTTACAGCCACCTGTGGGAAGGATTAATTTCCATAAAAAACCTAAAACGCCGGCGGGACTTTATTTTACATACGCTATTTATTTGGGCTATGTACCTGCTTCAGATTTATTTAGGATTTTTTGCCATGGAAGGCACTTCCAACCTTGGAATCAGGGCCGCCTTTTCGGTGCTTACCCTGGTTACCCTGGCCATGATCCTCACCCCGGGCGGAATTGGATCCTTCCCGGTTTTTGTAGCAAAAACCCTCGGAATTTATGCCATTGCTTCCCCGGTTGGTATCGCATTCGGATGGCTGATGTGGGGAATTACCACCGGGATCATCCTGGTATTTGGAAGCCTCTGCCTGTTTCTGATTCCAATAATTAATAAACCGTCAAAACATGAAAGCGTTATCGAACATTCCGGCCAAAATATACAGCCTGGAAGGGCTGCAAAGGAAAATTAACCAACTCCGCCTTCTGGGAAAAAAAATTGGTTTTACGAATGGTGTTTTCGACATTTTGCATGAAGGGCATTTAGCCTCCCTCTCTGAAGCGGCTGGCCTGGCCGATTTCCTGATTGTGGCCGTAAATGCAGATGGATCGGTTAAACGGCTAAAAGGCGAAACGAGGCCCATCCAAAATGAACAATCCAGGGCGTTACTTTTGGCTTCTTTGCTCCTGGTAGATGCAGTAATTATTTTTGAGGAAGATACCCCTGGCGAAATCATTAAAACAATCCTGCCCGATGTATTGGTAAAAGGTGGGGATTATACCGTTGACCAGATTGCCGGAGCAAAAGAAGTGTTGGCTAATGGCGGGCAGGTACATTTAGCCAGGATTATACCCGGCATTTCCACCACCGGCATCATTGCCAGAATGAAAGAATTGAAAGGGTCCTAATTTTTATATTCCGGAAAAGCCGGCATAATAAGTTTGGGCTTCATAATTCCTCCATACAGGATGCAGAAAGTAAAAAAAATAGCGCGGGATATTAGCTGGCTTTCCTTCAATGAAAGGGTCCTTCAGGAAGCAGCAGACAAGACGGTTCCAATTAAGGAACGAATTAAGTTCCTTGGCATTTTTTCGAATAATCTAGACGAATTTTTCAGGGTAAGAGTGGCTGCGCTGAAACGAATGATTGAACTCGGGAATAAAGCCCGGATGCACCTGGAACAAAATCCCCAATCCATCCTGGATCAAATCCAGGAAATTCTGTTTGATCAACAGGCAAAATTTGATTCTACCTGGAATGAAATCATTCGCGATTTAAAGGAGGAAAAGATATGTATCATCAACGAAAATGAACTAAATATTGCGCAACAAAAATTTGTTCTCGATTATTTTAACGAACAGGTTCGTAGCAATATCGTTCCGTTGATGATTGAAAGCATCGAGCGATTTCCCGATTTAAATGATAAATCCATTTATCTCGCCTGCCGGTTATCGAAATCCGACCAAAGCATTCCAAAACGATTCGCCCTGGTTTCCATTCCTGTCCGAAGGCTGTCCCGATTTGTGATTCTTCCTTCAGGCTCGGGCGATACACAAATTATTTTGCTGGAAGACATTGTAAGATTTTGCCTTCCTCATATATTCTCCTTTTTTGGGTACGATCAATTTTCAGCGCACGCTATAAAACTTACCCGGGATGCGGAAATCGATATCGATAACGACGTTTCAACCAGCATCATTCAAAAAATTGAAAAGGGATTAAAAAACAGGAAAAAGGGAAAACCGGTGCGGTTGGTTTTTGATAAGGAAATAGACCCGGCCCTCCTCCATTATCTGACAAAAAGGCTCGGGATTTCCGCAAAAGATAACCTCGTTGCGGGTGGCAGGATCCACAACTTCAAAGACTTTATGGAATTCCCGGCCCAGGTATTTAATAATTCCGGATTCAGGAAAAAGCCCTTCCCTCACCCTGCCCTGATAAACGCCAACAGTGTAACCGCCGTATTAATGGAGAAAGATGTAATGCTCCATTTCCCATACCATAGTTTCGATAGCATTATCGACCTTCTTCGTGAAGCCGCCATCGATCCGGAAGTAATAAGCATCAAGGTTTCCTGTTACCGGCTGGCTCCCCGCTCCAAGGTAATAAATGCCCTCACCAATGCCGTACGAAACGGGAAGCAGGTAACGGTAATGCTTGAACTAAAAGCAAGGTTTGATGAAGAAGCCAACCTCGACTGGAAATTGGAACTGGAGGAGGCCGGGGCTAAAGTGCTAATTGGGGTTCCCGAGCTTAAAGTGCATGCCAAACTCTGCCTCATAAAGAAGAAAACAGGAAATACCACCACCCACTATGGATTTGTAAGCACCGGCAACCTCAACGAAAAGACGGCCATGCTGTATGGGGATCATTGCCTGTTAACTTCCAACCGGAACATCATGGCAGATATAAGCCGCACCTTCATTTACCTGGAAAATCCCAGGGAACGACTGCCGGTTTTAGAGGCCTGCAAAACGCTGATTCTCTCTCCCACGGGTATGCGCAAAGCCCTGGTCGGACTCATCAACCGGGAAATAAAAAATGTCCGCAAAAAAAGGAAAGCCGGCATTACTTTAAAATTAAATTCCCTAAGCGATAGCCTGCTGATTGAAAAATTATACGATGCCGCAAAGGCTGGCGTAGAGGTAAAACTGATCATCCGCGGGATTTGCTGCCTGCTTACCGAAAACAAGAAATTTAAGATCCCAATCAAAGCCATCAGTATTGTAGATGAATACCTGGAACATGCGCGGGTCATGGTTTTTAAAAACGGAGGAGATGAAAAAGTGTTTATTTCCTCTGCCGATTGGATGCTCCGGAATATTGATCACCGGTTGGAAGCCGCCTGCCCCATCCCGGGAAACGAAATGAAAAAAGAATTGATGGCATTACTGGATATCCAATTGCAGGATAATGTAAAAGCCCGTATCCTCGATAATAAACAATCCAATAGATATGTGCCGAAGCAAAATTTAATCAGCGTCCGGTCGCAGGTTGAAATATACAATTTCCTTTTTGGAATTGATCCCCAAAATCGAAACAACCCTTTATTTGTAACCGGGGATCCCATTCCGCCAACCACCCCCTAAAAAAATGATACTCGCCGCCATCGACATAGGAAGTAATGCTGCCCGATTGCTCATTTCGGAAGTAACCAGCAACGAAGAAGGTAAAACATATTTCAATAAGCTCAACTTAATAAGAGTGCCATTGCGGCTGGGTTTCGATGTTTTTGAAACCCGGCGGATCTCGGAAGAAAAGCAACTCATGTTTTTGAAAACCATTCAGGCTTTCCGGCTGTTGATGGAAGCCTACCAGGTAGATGCGGTAAAAGCCTGCGCCACCAGTGCCATGCGCGATGCCGAAAACGGAATGGAGATTATGGAAAGGATTCAAAAAGAAACCGGGGTTCAAATAAATATAATTAGTGGCGATATGGAGGCGGGGCTCGTTTATGAAACCCACGCCGCCGAAAACCTGGATAAAGACCACAACTACCTGTATATTGATGTGGGAGGCGGCAGTACCGAAATCTTATTTTTCTCGAAGGGGAAGATGCAGGACAAGATATCCTTCAACATTGGCACCATTCGGCTTCTGAAAAATAAAGTAAAGGAATCGGATTGGGAAACCCTGAAAGATTCCGTTAAGGCAATCACCAAAGGAAGCAAAGACATCCTCGCCATTGGAAGTGGCGGTAACATCAATAAAATTTTTTCGCTTAGTAAAAAGAAAGAAGGAAAGCCCCTGCATATCGATTTACTGAGAGATTATTACCGCGAATTTGAATCCACATCCCTTCCGGAAAGAATAATTAAATATAACCTCCGGGCCGACAGGGCCGATGTAATTGTACCTGCTCTCTCCATTTACATTAATGTGATGCGATGGGCCGGAGCGGACGAAATTTATATCCCAAAAATTGGGCTCGCCGATGGACTCATCAGGCATTTATGGGAAGAAATTAATTCAAAAAAGGCATAATACTTATTCCACTTCGCTTTTCATTCACCTATCTGGAGTAAGAATTAGTTTCGGGGTGCTCCCAATAATGCCAGGCCCATTTCGCATCAATTATTCTTTATTCCATTGCCTCTATCCTCTTTACCTTTGCAAAAAATTGGAATCATGAAGGATGCCATTGAAGCTTTGGTTGAAAGTAATTCGAATGAAAAATTAAAACAGATAGGAAAAAAGGTACTCAGCCACAACCGGATCAGTGACGAAGAGTGTGTTTACCTTTTTGAGCAGGGAAGCCTTTCCTTTGTAGGTTTCCTGGCCAATTTTATTCGCGAAAATCTTCATGGAAACAAAACATATTTCAACCGCAACTTCCATATAGAACCAACCAACGTATGCGTATTCAGTTGTAAATTTTGTTCCTATTCGCGCCTGTATGCAAACCGCGAAGAAGGTTGGGAACTGAGTATTGATGACATGGTGGATATTGTAAAAAAATACGATGGTAAACCGGTTACCGAAGTGCATATTGTAGGAGGCGTACATCCCAAAATGAACCTGGCTTATTTTGTGGAGCTGATCCAAAAAATAAAGGCGCACAGGCCATCGCTTCATATTAAGGCATTTACGGCAGTGGAGTTGGATTATATGTTCCGAAAAGCCAGGCTGAGTATTGAGGAAGGAATGAAAACCCTGAAAGAAGCGGGGTTACAATCCTTACCGGGGGGGGGCGCCGAAATTTTTCATCCCGATATCCGGAAACTAATTTGCGATGATAAAGTGGATGCCGAAGGATGGCTCAGGATTCATGAAACAGCGCACAACCTGGGTATCCACAGCAATGCCACCATGCTCTACGGGCATATTGAATCCTATGCGCACCGGGTAGATCACCTGAGCCGGTTGCGTACACTGCAAGATAAGACCGGGGGGTTCAACACCTTCATTCCCCTGAAATTCAGAAATTCCAATAACGAAATGAGCCATGTGGCTGAATCGTCCATCATTGAAGACATGCGCCTCTACGCCATTGCAAGGATTTATTTAGATAATTTCCCGCACCTTAAAGCCTACTGGCCCATGCTGGGACGGCAAAATGCCCAACTCTCCCTGGCCTTTGGCGTAAACGACCTCGATGGTACCATTGATGATACCACCAAAATTTACAGCATGGCAGGCTCCGAAGAAACAAAGCCTGTTATGAATACGGAAGAACTGGTGAATCTTATCCGCCAGGCTGGCCGCCAACCCATCGAACGGGATACCCTTTACAACGAAATACAGGATTACAGCCATGTTACCCACTTCACCGATGTGGTGAACCTGAATTAGTTTAATAACGGTCAGGAATAGGGGCTGTCATCCAGAAATCCTTATTTTGCCTCGGTACCGGCTGTCCGCTTTACCCGCCCGTAATTTCGCCAACCCCTGTTTAAAAAATAGGATAGCGGGTGTCGCTTCCATCCGGCAGCCCTTCTGCAGAAGAATATGACCCAGCATATTTAAAGGATATTTTTGTTTAGAAAGAATGGGGAAATCTTAAAATGGGGTTAACATTTTTCAAAAAATAGGTCATTTTGCTGCCCCCACCCCGGGGGTAAAAATATAAGTTGGAAAAATTTGAACAAAAAATTTTCGATAAAGAAAATTTAGTTTAGCTCATTAATTGTTTAGTTTTATTTTAAAGAAAGTACCGTAAGCCACGAATGCACAAATGAAATGAAATATGCCACGAATGCGCGAATACAATTGGCTCCTTTTTGGAGAGATACAACGATTTGAATAATAATAAGTCTAAGGTATTTGGCTGCCCCCACCCCGGGGGTAAAAATAGTGGCAGAAAAAATTCAAACAAAGGAAAACTGCTAAACCATATTTAGTCGCCCTAAAAATTTCTTCAGCAAGGAATCTCCTTTCGTTATTTATCGGATAATAGCAACCGCCTGGCATTTGTATTCCGAAGGAGCTTCGGTGCAGGATAGACCAGCCTGAGATTATTTAGAATGAGATTTTTAAATGTTCCACATATAAACTAATCCAAATTGAAATGTTGATTAAAAAATATGAAATAAAGCGGCAATAAATAGTGGGTTAGATTGAATTGCAGAAGAAAGCAGTACTTGAAATCCTATTATATTAAATACTGAAAAAGGATATGTCGCTCAATAGTTGCATATTGGCTGTCATACCCACCAGGAAAGAAAGTGGCACTTACATAACTGTAAGAGGAAAATTATTTTAATAATTCATCTCCTCAACACAGCATAGGAAATATAGCGTACAACTGGATCCTGAACAGAAACTGGGTTTTGAACTTATAGCCCATAAAGGAATTAATTTAATATGCCGGAATTACCTCTCCATGTTTACGGTTATAATTCCATAAAAAAGGGCTCCCAAAAATGGAAGCCCTTTAAAGTTTAATTTAATTAGTCTTAGAAATTAGATACACTGATTTCTACCCGGCGGTTCTTAGCGCGACCGGCAGCTGTTTTGTTATCAGCAATCGGTTTGGAATCGCCATAACCGGCAGATTTGATCCTCGAATCCGGGATTCCCTTACCTACCAGATAATCCATCACGGCCTTCGCGCGGTTTTCGGAAAGGGTTTGGTTCTTTTCCTTATTTCCCTGCGAGTCGGTATGACCATCAATCTGGAGGCGGAGCAGGTCGTCTTCTTTCATCAGCTTAACAACTTCGTCTAAAGATTTGAACGACTTTGGAAGGAGTTTAAAACTACCGGAAGCAAAGAAAACATTCTTGGCTGCGTAGTTCACTTTTTGGATTACTTCCTTAGAGATTTCGGGGCAACCCTGGTTGCTGGCCGGACCCGGGCGGTTGGGGCATTTATCTTCTTCGTCGTTAACGCCATCGCCATCAGTATCCGGTACCGGGCATCCCTGGTAACGGGCTACTCCTTTTACATTCGGGCATTTATCTTCTTCATCGTTAATTCCATCTCCATCGGTATCGGGAATGGGGCAACCCTGGTATTTGGCAACGCCGGCTACATCCGGGCATTTATCATCGGCATCTGCAATGCCATCACCGTCTTTATCGGGGCAGCCCTGCAGGGACTTCAATCCGGGAACATCCGGGCATTTATCATCTACATCATTCACGCCATCGCCATCACGATCTAATACCGGCGGTGGTGGCGGAGGAGGAACCACTTTGGGTTTTTCAGGGCCAAAATTTTGAGCTACTCCAACGGAATACATCAGGTTATCTTTCAGGTATTTCTCGGTTAAAGTCCAGCGGTATTGTGCCTGTACCAGCAGGTAGGTAACACTATTGAAGTTAACCTGCACTCCTACACCTGTAGGAACATAGGCGCCAAACTTACCGGTATAATAACCACCCCCGATACCTACTGAAAGGAAGGGGTTAAAAAAGTTATTATCCTTTAATGCCTTGGCTACAATGGAGGGTTCAAGTTCAATACCGAATTCGGTTTTGGTGGTTGCCACACTGCGGTCTTCGGCAGAATAATTATGAACGATACCATTTACGCGCGCGGTAAAATCAATCCGGGAACTCAGTCCTTTCCAATAACTCAATCCCAATCCATAATCCAAGTCCTTAATCTTAGCAGTCTTTCGGGTACTGCTGGTATTTCTCCAAACCTGGGGAGTAAGGAAATCGAGTCCATTGAAGTGGATTCCAAATAATTCTCCCTTTTTCTCAGGAGCTGATTTCAGGTCCGACTGTGCATAAAGGCCGGATGCCATCAATACACCGAAAAATAACAACCCGAATTTTAGTTTCATAAACACAAAGTTTTAATGTTAAAAGTAACCTGCAAGGCAGTAGATAAGCTTATCAGGTTCAATTTGAAGCAAATGTACTATCTAAAAATAAACTAATTGTTGAAATTTTAACAGAAAAATATCAAATTAAGATTTGGCGGGCCATAAAAAATAAGTATAGCCACATGTAATTTCGAAAACAATAGGTTGAAAAGCAGGAAGCCAGTATATTTGCGCCCTGTAAAAAATTCCAGCGGTCCGGTAGCTCAGCTGGATAGAGCATCAGCCTTCTAAGCTGAGGGTCATTGGTTCGAATCCAATCCGGATCACATTTTTCCATTCCCCTTTCCTGCCCCAATTTCTTCCCGGCTACCGGTAAATAATATGAAAGATTGTCATTCATTTAAAACAAGGCTTTCAACCCCGTAACGGCAATTTGAAGCCCTACACAAAAAATTAAGAATGCAGAAATCCGGTTAAGCACTTTCTTACCATTATCACCCAACCGTTGCATCATCCGGCGGGTATTGCTGTAAAAAATAAAAATCAAAATACACATTACCAGAATAGCCAGTACAATTGCCAGGGTATTAATGAGATAATACGACCAATGAGCATCTGCACTATGTGCGCTAAGCGTAAATAATACCGAAATAGTGCCGGCGCCGGTAGTAACGGGAAAGGTTAAGGGATAAAATAATTTATCCGAAATCCGGGTTTCCGGTCCTGGTTCCCCTTTCCCCTCCTGCGGATGTGCGGCGTATTCATCTTTGTTTTCAGTCAGGGAGTCCCATCCCATCTTACAAATCATGATTCCCCCGGCAAGCTGTATTACCGGGATGGAAATACCGAAGAGTTCCAGTATCCAATGGCCGGCAAATAATGAAACAATGCACAGGAGGAATGCATACATCGTGATTTTCTTTACTGCCGCTTTCTTTTCTGTTTCTGAAAGCTGCGACAAATAGGGATTTACAATAAATGCCGAGCCAATCGGATTAACAACCGGGAACAGGGCTATAATGCCAAAAAATAGTAATTGAACAAAGGATTGAAAATGCTCGGCCATAATTATAAAAATATCCCTTCCTAAAATCTGTTTTAAAAAAAATGCATGTTCAAAACAAAGATATTAGGAAAATAAAATACATCCCGTTTGGTTGAAGTCTAAAAATCATCCAATGAATAAAGTCCGGTTATGGTTAAATCAGCTTATCCCAGCATCCTGCCTGCCAAATAAGGTAAGTGCCAGCATTTCTTCTCCTCATTCCTAATTCCCAACTTCCTTCCGGCGAGCTAAATACCAGAGTATGCAATGGATTAAAAATGCCCCTCATTTTTTATAATTGACATTCGAATTAATATCTCTTCTTATGGAAGTCTTCCGGCGAAATTCAAAGGTTTCACCAAAAAATAGTCCATCGATTCGATGAAAAATTTAAACTGAAATTTTCCTTTTTATGATTAAAATCATAAAAAAATAAATTGAATCTTACCTTTGACAATACCGGTTCCAAAATAATTATGGGTTACCTTTAGCGCAGCATGAAGGGTTTCCCTTCTTAAGTCTTTGAGGTTCAGAAAGTAATTTTTTACCTTTTTCATTTTTTACAAGATGAACGAATACAAATTTATTTTACTTGTTTTTTTGGATGCAGCCATTCTCATCGGACTGCTTGGGTACTACATTTATAAATCGAGTTTAAACCCCGAAGGAGACAAATCCATCAAGAACCCGCTTCGGAAAAGGTTTTTCTTTTTGATTATGTTGTCGGCCGTGCTGCTGATTTTACTGGCCATCACCATTCCCAAATCGCCCTATTTCTTATTTGCGGATAAGCCGCCATCAAAACTGGTGTTTGTGGATGCGAAGCAATTTAATTTCATCATGTCGTACCAGGCTATCAACCCAAAGAACCCCAGCGCTGGGGAGAGCATTGAATTGCCGGTTGATCAGCCGGTGGAATTCCGGGTAACCAGCCTGGATGTAAATCATGGCTTTGGAATATACAATTCGCGGGCCGAACTGGTAACCCAAACCCAGGCCATGCCCGGGTATGTAAACCGGCTTCGCTGGGAATTTAAAGAACCGGGAACCTATAAAATTCTTTGTCTTGAATATTGTGGCCTCGGCCACCCGGTTATGAGTTCATCATTCATTGTTAAATGACCGTTACTATGGCATCTTTATCGCTAAAAAAAGTTTCTTCCGCCTGGATCATTACCATACTTACGCTTTTTATTTGTGCTATCGTATTTGGTATCCTGATGCGGCTAAACCAGGGGAACGATATTAAACTTTCTCCCAATGGGTTTTATACCCTTATGACTACACACGGCCTCACTATGATTGGCATTTGGACGGTAGCAGGCATGGTAGGTATTCAATACCTGCTCTCGAGGTACACAACTGTTTCAGCCAAATTAAACGTATTTGCCCTTGTACTTACAATTATTGGGGTAATCATGCTATGGATCAGCACTTTTGTGGGGAATTTCCATACCGGTTGGACCTTCCTTTACCCTTTTCCTTTTTATATAGCATGGGCCAAATGGGCCACTCCCCTGTTTTTATGGAGCCTGGCAGTTTTGGGAATCGGCTGGTTTGTTTGGTCGGTAGGCATCCTGGTTGAAATCCTGAAAAAGTATTCATTAAAGCAGGCATTTGCCTGGCAACATTTATCCAAAAAGGATCCGGAAGTAACCACTCCACCTTTCATCCTGATAGCCACGGTGTCGTTGGTGGGTATTATCCTTTGTCTGATAACAGCGGTTATACTGCTCATATTATTTTTTGCGGAATACTACTCCAATGGTTCGTTTAAAAACGATCCGCTGCTGATGAAAAACCTGACTTATTTCTTTGGCCATACCCTGGCAAACGAAGCCTTATACTTAGGGGTTGCCTTGTTATATGAATTGTTGCCCGAAGTAAGTGGAAGGCCTAAATTTAAAATGACCTGGTATATTGCCCTTGCCTGGAACTTTACCATGATATTTGTGCTAACTGCATTCTTCCATCACATGTACATGGATTTTGTACAACCGCTGGGCTTTCAAATGGTAGGACAGTTAGCATCCTATTTTGCCAGCATCCCCGCTGCTGCCGTTTCTGCCCTCAGTGTAATCTTTCTGGTTTATGGCAACAAAATAAAATGGTCGTTAACGAATATCCTGTTTTTTATCGGAGTGATCGGATGGATGATAGGAGGAATCGGAGCAGTAATTGACGCTACCATTTCAAATAACATTGTATTGCATAACACCCTTTGGGTTCCTGCTCACTTCCATACCTACAATGCGATGGGTAACGTACTTTTTTGCCTCGCTTTCTTTTGGTGGGTGGCCAACGAATTTGCCGGCAGCCAGGAAACCACCAAATCACATAAAATAACCATTGGCCTTATGCTGATAGGAGGTTTTGGATTTGTGCTGATGTTTTATATTGCCGGGGCTGCATCTGTTCCCAGAAGGTTTGCCTTTTATCCCAACGAACTTCAAATTGGAATGACTACAGCCACCTGGGCAGCATTCTTCGCCACCCTCTATTTGATTGCCATGTTGGCCATCATTTGGGAAATTGTACGAAAATGTATAAGGGTATTCTATTCTTCTTAATTGCCTGCCTTGGGTTTACAGATGCGATCTCCGACCCGGGTGCCGGTTATAATCTCTCCGAAGAAAAGGGACTTTATGCAAAAATTGCAGATGTTCCGCTAAACACCGGTTCGGGTAATATCCGCCTGCCAGAACTGTATCAACAAACTCCGGTAATGCTGGCATTTATCTTTACCCGTTGCACCGGGATTTGCAATCCCTTTCTTTTGCACCTCAAAGACAATTTGGAATCCCTCGGTAGTAAAGAAAAATTTAAAGTGCTGGTGGTGAGCTTTGATCCGGCCGATAGCCTGTCCGATTTAAATAAACTCGCATACCGTTTTGGGTTACAGGACAACGACCAATGGATATTTGCCACCACTCCTCAAATTTCGAAGCTGGTAAACTCGGCAGGTTTCTACCCCGTTTGGGACAGCAGCAGGCAGCAGTTCGATCATGATGCGCTGTTGGTAGGAATTGATAAAGAAGGGCTGATAACCAAAAAGCTAATTGGTCTAAGAGATGTAAAGTCGTTGAATTGGATGATCCGGTCAATCCATGATGAGTTCATGCTTTCCTACCCACTACCTAGAGAAAATATGTTATTCTCCTGCTTTTCCTACGATCCGGTAACCGGTAAAAAATCACCTTCTTTTGGATTGCTTTTCCTGGTACTTCCGGCCATTCTAACCATCATGCTGTTGGTTTGGTTTGCATACCAAAGCCCAAAGTGGCGTTTAAAATCGGCACAGGAAATTCCTCCGGCAAAAAATTAGAACTGGCAGCATTCAACCCCTGAGCTAATAGGCATTTCGGCAGAAAGGGTCCTTGCTATACATTGATAAAGTTCAGGAAGGGCAAATATTTTTCCTGCTACCCCTTTTAATTATAGTTTTCTATCTTTGAGGCGTTGAGATTTTTTGCATTATTTATGAGTTGCTGGTTACTCTTTGTAGCCTGTAAGCCCTGCGATGATAACAGGGAATGCGCGAGCCATTTCCCGGCTCAAATCTACGCCGGCACACAACAGGGCCAACATAACCATCAAACAGAACATTGTTCTCCCTTTTGCATTTGTTCCTGTTGCACCACCTCCGTCTTTTTTACTGCTCCCCCGGCCCCTATATCTCCCTCGCCGATTTTTAAGCAGCATGTATATTATATACAAAATAGCGCTCCTGCTATAAAAATGCCATTGGATGTTTGGCAACCTCCCCGATTAGTTTAATTTCATTGGGCTCATCTGATTTATGATTTCAACTACAGGCAATCACTTCATGAAAAACGAGTGAGCCCTATCAAAATGGATGAACCCTTTCTGCGAATCCTCCCGGCAGAAATTACAACTTCAAATTTATTTGCATTATTAAATGCCATCCCTGGACAAGATCCATGCAGTTGAATGGATGGAAAAATAGAATCGAATGCTTTCAAAAATCATACATTTTAGCATCAGGAATAAACTGGTAATAGCGGTGGCAACCATCGCCCTAATTATTTGGGGAGTTTGGAGTGCCTACCAATTGCCCGTTGATGCCGTTCCGGATATTACGAACAATCAGGTACAGGTAATCACCCTCTCGCCTACCCTTGCTTCGCAGGAAGTAGAACAATTTGTTACCTATCCCATCGAACAAACATTGGCCAATCTGCCAGATATTGAAGAGATCCGCTCCATATCCAGGTTTGGGTTATCAGTGATTACGGTTGTATTTCACGATGATGTAAACATTTACTTTGCGAGGCAACTCATCACCGAACGCCTTAAGGAAGCGGAGGAACAAATTCCCGAAGGGATGGGTAAACCGGAACTGGCACCCGTAAGTACGGGGTTGGGAGAAATTTATCAATACATTATCCATCCTGTAAAAGGATCTGAAAATAAATACAGCGCAATGGATTTGCGCACTATGCAGGATTGGATTGTGGCAAGGCAGTTGTATGGTACGCCCGGCGTAGCCGAAGTAAATAGCTTTGGCGGCGAGTTAAAGCAATATGAAGTGGCGGTAAACCCAAACCGGTTAAATGCCATGAATGTAACCATTCCGGAAATTTTTAACGCCCTTCAAAAAAACAACCAAAATACCGGTGGCGCCTATATCGATAAAAAACCAAATGCCTATTTTATCAGAAGTATCGGGCTGGTTTCCTCCCTTCAGGATGTGGAAAATATTGCCATCAAAACGTCGGCCCCCGGAGTGCCTGTTTTAATACGGGATGTGGCTGAAGTAAAATTTGGACATGCGGTAAAATTTGGCGCCCTCACCTATAATGGAGAAAAAGAAGCCGTAGGTGGTATTGTGATGATGTTGAAAGGTGCCAACAGCGCTGATGTAGTGGCCCGGGTGAAAGAAAAAATGCAAACTATCAAATCTTCATTGCCAAATGATGTGGAGATAGAAGCCTACCTCGACAGGCAGGATCTGGTAGACCGGGCCATCAGTACGGTAAAAACCAACCTGGTGGAAGGGGCGCTCATTGTCATTTTTGTGTTGATTCTATTCCTGGGAAATTTAAGGGCGGGATTAATAGTAGCTTCTGCTATCCCGCTTTCCATGCTTTTTGCATTGGGTATGATGCGGCTTTTTGGTGTGAGCGCCAATTTGATGAGTCTTGGAGCCATCGACTTTGGATTGATTGTAGATGGGGCGGTAATCATTGTGGAAGCCACCCTCCATTTTTTGGCAGGAAAAAAGATCAATTCCAAATTATCTCGCAGCGAAATGGATGAAGCCGTAGAGGAAAGTGCAAAAAAGATGATGAATTCGGCAGCTTTTGGCCAGGTCATCATCCTCATCGTGTACCTTCCCATCCTTTCGTTACGGGGTATCGAAGGAAAAATGTTTGGCCCCATGGCGCAAACCGTAAGCTTTGCCATCCTGGGAGCGCTCCTGCTTTCGTTGACGTATATTCCCATGATGAGTGCTGTTTTTCTCTCCAGGAAATCAGAAAAAAGGAAAAACATCTCCGATAAAATAATGGCCCTTCTGGAGCGATTATACTCACCCGTAATAAATGGAGCGATAAAAATAAAATATTGGGTGGTAGGCATTGCGATCCTTTTGCTGGCTATTTCGCTATTTACTTTTTCCAGAATGGGAGGTGAATTCCTACCTCAACTTCAGGAAGGCGACTTTGCGTTTCATTGCATCCTGCCCCAGGGAAGTTCGCTTTCCCAAAGCATTGAAACCTCGATGCAGGCGCAAAAAATAATCAAATCATTTCCGGAGGTTAAGACTGTAGTTGGAAAAACCGGAAGTGCTGAAATTCCTACCGATCCGATGCCCATGGAGGGTACCGATCTTATCATCACGTTAAAACCCATGAAAGAATGGACCACCACCAAAGATTATAATAAACTGGCCAATATGATGATAGAGAAATTGGGAAATATGCCTGGGGTATTTTTCGAATCGTCTCAACCCATTCAAATGCGATTCAACGAATTGATGACGGGAGTGAGGCAGGATGTAGCCATTAAAATATTTGGCGAAAATGTGGATACCCTGGCCCTGCTTGCCAAAAAAGTGGTGAAAGTAATTCGGCCTGTTAAGGGAATTTCATCTCCACAAATAGAAAAAACAACAGGTCTGCCACAAATTACCGTTCAATACGACAGGGCCCGGCTGGCAAATTATAAACTCGATATTGAGGATGTAAACAAAACCATCAGCGCTGCTTTTGCCGGAGAGACGGCAGGAGTTGTATTTGAGAATGAGCGAAAATTTGATCTGGTGGTAAGGTTAGATAATGAATTCAGGAGCACTATTGAGGATGTGAAAAACCTTTTCATTGCCACTCCCGCAGGAAACCAGGTACCCCTGAGCCAGGTGGCTAAGATAGAATTTAAAGACGGCCCGGCACAAATCAGTCGGGAAGAAGGAAAACGACGCATCGTGATTGGTTTCAACGTAAAGGGCCGGGATGTAGAATCCGTAGTGGATGAAATTCAGAAAAAGCTTGCTGTTACCGGTAACAAACTCCCATCCGGATACTATCTTACCTATGGGGGCACATTCGAAAACCTGAATGAGGCTTCGGCCCGGTTACGAATTGCTGTGCCCTTTGCCCTCTTACTCATTTTCGCTCTCTTATATTTCGCCTTTCATTCTGTGAAACTGGCAACGCTTATTTACACGGCAATACCCATGAGCGCGATCGGTGGTGTATTTGCCCTGCTGCTAAGGGACATGCCGTTTAGTATTTCGGCAGGCGTTGGGTTTATTGCGCTATTTGGAGTGGCCGTTTTAAATGGAATTGTACTCATCAGCACTTTCAATCAATTATTGGAAGAAGGCGTGGAAGATGTAACCGAAAGAGTAATACGGGGTACAAAAATGAGGATGCGGCCCGTATTGATGACGGCTACTGTGGCATCCCTTGGCTTCCTTCCAATGGCCATCAGTACGGGAGCCGGCGCCGAAGTGCAAAAACCACTGGCCACGGTTGTTATCGGCGGCCTCATTACAGCCACGTTGTTAACCCTGGTGGTACTCCCCTGCCTGTATATTCTTTTTTCGGGTAAAAAGAAATTAAAAATGAAATCCATACCAACCATAATCCTATTTCTTATACTTCTGTTAGGTATTTCAATGAACAGCAAGTCTCAACAACGGATAACCATAAACGCAGCCATCGACTCGGCATTAAATAACAACCTACGGGTAAAAATTAACCATTCGGAAATAAAGGTGGCGGAACTGAACTCCAAAACCGCAAAAGAGATTCCTAAGACCGGATTTTTTGCAGAAAATGAAGATTACCATCCCGGCGACAAAAAGGGAGTATTAAAAATTGGCGTTTCTCAGGAATTAGCCTGGCCGGGATTACAGAAGGCAAGAAAGGGATATTATATCCAGCAACTCAAATACCAGCAATTAAATTTTGCAACCCTTCGGTTAGAAATAACAAGAGATGTTATGCAGCAGTATTTTGAATTGTGGTACCTACAGGACAAACAGAAATTGTACAGTCAGTTAGACAGCATTTACAGCTCGCTTTACGATGCCGCTGCCCTTCGCTATAAGACCGGGGAAGCGGCAGGAATTGATCAGATTGCCGCCCATGCAAAGCTGAAAGAATTACAGGCCATTTCCTTACAAAACAAAAAGGATTTCCGGATTAAACAGCAGGAACTCATGTTATTAATGAATACCCGGAATGAAATTTTACCGCTGGAAAAAGATTTAGAGAAACTTAACCCCGCCCCAATTGCAGAAAATAGCAACCACGCCCTCCTCGCTCCTCAACAACAAAACATTCAAATAGCTGAAGCCCATGTGGAGGTGCAGAAAAAATTGAATATGCCCGAATTCTCGGGCAGATTCTTTAGTCAGCGTTTATGGGGCGCTCCTGATCCCTATACCGGCTTTTCAATTACTGCCGCGATCCCCCTTTTGGGGCGTGGATATTATAAAAACAAAGTGAAAGCAGCCAATACACAAAAAGAAATTGAACAAAATAAACTCAATTGGCAATTAGCTCAATTAAATGCGGACAGAATTACCGCAATAGAAGAAGTGGAAAGAAATGGCACCATGCTCCAATTTTATGAAACTACCGGATTAGAGCAATCCACAGCAATTATTAAAGCCGCCATGCTGGGATACCGCTCGGGCGAAATTAGCTTTGCCGAATTAAGCCAATATTTAGGCCAGGCAATTGAAACCAGGCAAAATTACCTGGATGTTTTGAACAGATATAACCAAGCCGTAATCAGGTCTAATTACCTCAACCAATAATAAATACGAATGAAAAAAATAATCATACTCACCCTCACTGCCTATACGGTGATTTCAATTTTATCATGCCAGCATGATGGGAAAACAGAAGTTCAGGAAAGAGATGCCAAATCGGAAGTAACACCTCACGAGGAAGAAGAATCCAATAGGGTGTCTTTAACCGAAGAGCAAATTCATTCTACCGGAATCGAATTAGGACAGATTGAGCACAAGGAATTAACGAACTCCATCCGGGCAAACGGCATATTAACCGTACCAAACCAGAACAAAGCATTTGTTGTACCCCTCTTTAGCGGGGTGGTGAAATCATTAAATGTACAACCCGGCAATTTCGTAAAACAGGGCCAGGTAGTTGCTACTATTGTGAACCCGGAATTACTTCAGCTTCAGCAGCAGGTACAGCAACTAACCACGCAGATTGGGCTGGCCGAATTGGAAGTAAAACGACAAAAGGAACTGGTGGAAGGAAATGCAGCTCCATTAAAAAAATTGCAACAGGCAGAAACCGAACTGGCCACTTTAAAAAGCCAGCGCAGTGGGGTTCAAAAACAATTAGCGGGAATTGGGGCAACTCAAACTTATTCATCCAGCATTGCCATAAAAGCTCCCATCAGTGGTACTGTTAGTACTGTAAACGCACAATTGGGAAGCAATGTAGATGTGAATACCCCCATCGCCGAAATCGTAAACAATTCCCAATTGCATTTAGATATGTTCGTTTATGAAAAAGACCTTCCTAAAATAAGGGCAGGGCAGCTTATCCATTTCACAATTACCAACAATGCGGGCAAGGAATATGATGCATCCATTTATTCCATCGGAACCGCTTTTGAAAGCGGTACAAAAACGATCCCGGTACATGCCAAAGTCTTGGGCGACAAAACAGGGTTAATTGATGGAATGAATATCACAGCGTTGGTTAGTCTTAATAAGTCTACGGTGCCTGCAGTTCCCATAGATGCTATTGTAAATTATCATGGGGTGGATTATATTTTTGTAATGGAAAACCAGCCCTCAGGCAGTGCAGATACCATTGCTCCAAAACAGGATTCCCACGATCATTCCACCCCTGAAACGGATACGCAGGCCCCTGGTAAAGAAATTAATTTCACCCGGGTGCCGGTGGCGAAGGGCACAACGGATGTGGGATATTGCGAAATCACGGTGTTAACCCAAATTCCCGAAAATGCAAAAATTGTAACCAAAGGAGCTTTCTTTCTCCTGGCTAAAATGACAGATACCGGTGGTGGGCACGAACATTGAGCAAGGGCATCCCCCTGCCTTCATCCAATTGAAAATTTACACGCCTTTAGGATCATGCTGAAGTAAGAAAAGAACAGCTATCCGAAAAATGGGGTAGGCATGAGGAATATCAGGTAAATCCGAGTCTTTTTCATTATCCGGATTATTTCGACATCGGTAATATGTGACAAAAGTTGGGTTCAAAGACAAATAAAAATCGGAAATTTGTGCCTCAATAATAAAACAATACCTTATATGTTTTTCGAACACATTTACGATAAAAGCCTTGCCCAAGGAAGTTATCTGGTGGGCTGCCAGGCAACAGGAGAAGCAATTGTTATCGATGCCAAAAGGGATATTGATACCTACCTCCACATTGCAAAACAAAATAACCTCAGCATAACCCATATTACCGAAACGCATATCCATGCAGATTTTTTATGTGGATCAAGGGAATTAGCAACAGTTACTGGTGCCAGTATGTACCTTTCTGATGAGGGTGGTTCCGACTGGCAGTATGAATTTCCACACATTGGTGTTAAAGACGGCAGTGTGATAAAGGTTGGAAACTTATCATTAAAAGTGATTCATACCCCCGGGCATACACCAGAAAGCATCAGCTTCCTGCTGACCGATCATCCGGCAAGCGATGAACCCGTGATGCTGTTTACAGGAGATTTTGTTTTTATTGGTGATATTGGCCGTCCCGACCTTTTGGAAAAGGCCGCCGGCATTATGGGTACAAAAGAAGCAGGCGCCAAACAAATGTACCAATCCCTCAAAAAATTTGAGGCCCTCCCCGATTTTGTACAGGTATGGTCGGCACACGGTGCAGGTTCTGCCTGTGGTAAAGCATTGGGTGCGGTACACAGTTCTACAGTCGGCTATGAAAAAATCAGAAACTGGGCCTTTCAATTTGGAAAAGATGAAAAGGGATTTATTGATACACTCCTGTCCGATCAGCCGGAGCCCCCTGCCTATTTTGCCATGATGAAACGGCTGAACAAAGTTAACCGCCCGCTGTTGGTGGAAGTTCCACAACATGCACCCCTTACCAAAGAACAATTCGTAACTGCTTATAAAAAAGGGATTAAGGTAATTGACACAAGGAATAAAGTTGAATTCGCAAAAGGTTTTATTCCCGGTAGCTTAAATATCCAGGGGAATAACTCATTTGCCACCTGGATGGGATGGTTCCTGAATTATGAAGAACAATTCATTCTAATCACAAATTCAACCCAGATAGAAGACCTTACCCGTAAATTGATGCGCATCGGTTTGGATAATATGTATGGTTATATCCAGGATGTGCATGAACCAGGGATACCTCTTCAAACGGCAGATGTAATTGACATTCAAGAATTCAAAAGCTACCTGGGCAAGGACAATGTGCAGGTGGTGGATGTACGTGGCGAATCGGAATACAATTCAGCCCATGTTCCCGGGGCCGAACATGTTTTTCTTGGCACACTACCCCAAAACCTGGATAAAATAAGTAAGGAAAAGCAGGTTGTAATTTATTGCCAGGCGGGAGACCGTTCCGCCATTGCATATTCCATACTTTCCAAAAATGGATTTAATAATGTAAAAAATTATTCGGGCGGGATGAAAGAATGGTTAGGAAAGAAAAATTCAGTCGCTAAAAACTCAGAAATAGTCTGCTGCCAATAGCTCACTCCCAAAAATTGGTTATGTAAATTGTTGCCGGATATTATTTCGTTGAAAAGAAATATCCCGATTGACTTTATCCTGGCACATCTGAATGAATTAAAAGTAAAAAGAATATTATTGAGTTTTCCCAAAGCGGGAGTAGAAGTGGTATTACCAAAAATATTTTAGAACATAATGGAATTCAAAATATAATCAATGGCGGTGGATGGGAGGATATAAACCAATAATTGACTGAAAGCCGGAGTTCTGTAATTTAAAAACCCCGTCTTATAATTAAGGAAATGAAAAATCTTTTTAGAAATTGGAACATAATGCGGATTTTTCGCCTGGTACTGGGTCTTGCAATTGTAGGCCAGGGTATCCGAAATATGGACTGGACCCTCATAATAATAGGCGGTTTACTTACCTTAATGCCGGTTTTTAATTATGGTTGCTGCAGTACAGGGAGATGCAATTTGCCTATGCCGAATAAAAAGCAAAAACCGGATGAAGTACGTTTTGAAGAAGTTAAATAACATCCTCCTAATGAATCATAAAATGAAACTGGTATTTGGAATAATATTTATAATAGCAATGGGGAGTTGTACAAATTCTTCGAATCCTCTAAGTGATACGGAAAAACAACATTATTTGAATTTAGGGGACAGCATTGCCACTACCGCACAACAATCCCTTTTAAAAAATGTAACTCGCGCCATCCAGGAAAACGGAACGGCACAGGCTGTAGCTTATTGCAACATCAAAGCCACTCCCCTAACCGATTCAATTTCCAAAGCCTTTACCGTAAAAGTTAAACGCCTAACCGATAAAACCAGGAACCCCGAAAACAGTATCCGTTTGGAAGCAGATAAAAAGGCATGGGAAGCGATTAAGCGCATCAGCACCGATCCCAGCAATTTACAGAAGCATATATTAATTCAGGAAGGGGTATCCGTATATTATTACAAGGCAATACAAATCGGGATGCCAACCTGCCTATCCTGCCATGGAAATAAAGAAACAGATATTGATGCGGAAACCCTGCAAAATATTTTCAATAAATACCCTTCCGATTTGGCCACCGGCTACAAGTTGGGAGACCTAAGGGGAATGTGGAAGATAAAGTTGGAATAAGCGATTCAAATTCCCCTTTCCAGGACTCTTATAAAGTTATCCCTCCTATTAAATCAATTATACCACCCTGAATCCGATGGGTTTTTTCATACTTTTGCCTGCTCCAAAAAGTACGATTTCAATGCAAAAAATTGTTGGGCTCATTTTTTTCCATTTCCTGGTAATTAGTAACAACCAAGCACAGATATTTCCAAATTCTCAAAAACACGCAGACACCCTTCAAACCCTGGATGAAATCATCATCCAATCAAACAGAATTCAAATTCCCTTTTCAAAACAAAACAGGAATATCAGCATCATTACAAAAGAGACCATTAAAACATTACCGGTAAAATCGGTAGGAGAGCTTTTACAATATGTAGCCGGTATTGATGTCAGGCAAAGAGGCCCTGCCGGTGTTCAGGCAGATATCGGAATTGACGGAGGAAGTTTTGACCAGACCCTGGTATTGTTAAACGGTTCTAAAATTACAGACCCGCAAACGGGGCATAACATGATGAACCTACCAGTAAGCGCCGCTGCCATTGAACGAATAGAAATTTTAAAGGGAGCTGCGGCAAGGATTTTTGGAGTTAATGCCTTAAACGGTGCAATCAATATCATTACAAGGCAGCCCCAACACACAGGAATTGATATTGACCTGTATTCCGGAAGTTCATTTAATAAGGATACCAGCAATGGAAATATTTTTGCAAGTTATGGTGTGGACATCACCGCAGGGCTTTCCAGTAAAAAGATAAATCAATTCTTCGCAATTAGCCAGGCCCAGTCTTCGGGCTACCGGTACAACACAGCATTTACAAATCAAAAGGTATTTTACCAAAATTCCATACTGCCAGGCAAAGGAAGTAAAGTAAATTTCATGGCAGGATATGTAAACAACGAATTCGGTGCAAATGCTTTTTATGCAGCCCCCGCAGATGTTGAATCGATGGAGCATGTGCAAACTGCCATCACGGCGCTGTCGGCTGTGATTCCTGTCAATAAATCTTGGATATTCCGGCCACGCATCAGTTATCGTTTCAATAAGGATGATTACATTTTTAAAAGGCACAACCCCTCCTATTATCGAAATATCCATAAAACAAACAGCTGGGATATTGAACTAAATAATACAATTAAATCCGGTATTGGAGATTTTGGTTTTGGTGTGGAAGGAAGGAATGAATCCATCCGGAGTAACAGCCTGGGTAAAAGATCGAGGATGAACTATGGCCTGTTTGGTGAATACAGCTTTAACCGAATTGCAAGGTTACTAATAAATGCAGGGGCATATATTAATTACAACTCCGACTTTGGTTGGGAATTTCTCCCCGGATTGGATGCAGGGTACGACCTATCCCAACATTTTCGAATTTTTGCAAATACGGGTATGGGCCAACGCTTGCCCACATTTACCGATTTATATTACAGCGGGCCATCTAATATCGGAAACCCTCAATTACAACCCGAAGAATCCTTTCAATCCGAAATAGGTTTGAAATACCGGAGTTCCCCAATAAATATTTCAGTCAGCTATTTTCATAAAAATATTTCTCAATTTATTGATTGGGTGAAAGATTCCCTTACAGCCCCCTGGCAGCCCCAGAATTACCAAAAAATGAAAACCAATGGTTTAACTTTCTTATCCGACTTTTTAATCATTCAAAATCGCCGTTTAAATTGGTCAACTGAAATTTCATATACCTGGCTTCAACCCAAAATCACTTCAATACATCCTGAAAAACTATCCCATTATGCACTGAATAGTTTGAGAAATCAGGTTTCATTAAACAACCGCCTGACCCTTTTCAACAAATATCATTTATCCGTGAGCGCCCGATACCAGGAAAGAATTCAATACAAGTCTTATTTCCTATTGGATACAAAGTTTACGATTGATCTGAAGCAATTCAACCTATATGTTGAAGCCAATAACCTGACAAATATTTCTTATGTGGAAGCCGGTGCGGTGCCCTTACCCGGAATATGGATAACCGCAGGTGCAAAATGGAGTTTCCGGGCAACCGGAAAATAAAGAATAGGAAATACAACAGGATTCATAATTAGGTAACTGATATTTGGCTTACCCGGTTCAGGTGGCCAAATTCATTGTGATAAGGTAAATCAACTTTTTACTTCAAAATTTTGTTTTAACCTGCAATTAAAAAAAGTATGCACTATAGCATGCCCCAATTTTCTGAAACAGGAAAGAGCTCTCCGGGAGGAATTTCAAAGACCCTGACTTATTTTATGGCAGCCGCATGCGGCATTATGGTTGCCAATTTGTATTACTGCCAACCCCTGCTTGGCGATTTTACGGAAGTATTTGGGGTTTCGGAAAACAGCGCCGCCTGGATAAATATTTGTTCCCAGTTAGGTTATGGTCTTGGCCTCTTTTTTATTGTGCCTGTTGGCGATATGGTACAACGCCGTAACCTCCTTACCTGGTTGCATTTATTGGCTGCCATTTCGGTTGCCGGAGTAGCTGTTTCACAAAATATCGCCAGCCTGTATTTTTTTAGCGTTTGTATTGGATTAACGGCTACTGCCTGCCAGGTATTTGTACCCCTGGGAGCTAATATGTCGTTGGATGATGAAAGAGGAAAAGTAATTGGAATAATAATGGGTGGGTTGCTTTCGGGCATTCTTTTATCCAGAACATTAAGCGGAGCCGCTGCTGAACTATGGGGATGGCGCACCGTGTATTGGATTGCCTGTGGATTAATGGTAACCATGGCGTTGCTGGTTTATAAAATGATACCCCCTGAAAAGCCGGGATTTAAGGGAAACTATTTTGTTTTAATGTCATCTTTAATAAAACTATTTCGTTCTCAAAGATTAGTTCGGGAAAGTGCATGGATTGGAGGATGCACATTCGGCGCCATATCTGCATTCTGGAGCACCATGGCTTTTTTATTGGAAAAGCCGCCCTTTAATTATTCTCTTTCATTAATCGGCTTGTTTGGTGTTGTGGGGCTTGCCGGGGCATTGGTTTCCCCGCTTATCGGCGCAATCAACGACAAAAAGGGAGCAAAACTTCCTATGCAGGTTGGGATTATCATCATGTTATTGGGATATGGTATCCTCTTTTACGGGAAACTTTCAATAGTCATCATCATTGCCGGGATTATCCTAATTGATGTAGGTATGCAGAGTGCGCATATACCAAATCTTACAAGGGTTACCTCTATTTTGCCCAGTGCCCGTACCCGGTTAAATACCATTTACATGACTTCCTTCTTTTTGGGAGGCACCATTGGCTCCATTGTAGGAAGTTATGCCTGGGACCAGGCAGGATGGAAAGGGGTTTGCACTACAGGGATTATTTTTGTGCTGGCTGCAGCCGTTGTAATTTATGGAAAAAGAGATCCCCTAAAACAGAATTAAATTAAGCCTGAAGGGCAGCCACTGTCAGCAAAAAGAAACTCTCCTTCTGCGCATGCACGCTATGCGGCATTTTTTGTTGAAGGGCTACCATTTGTCCTTTTTGTAACAGCACCGACTGTTCTTCGGTGGTAAATTTAATTTCACCTTCTAAAACCTGAACACTAATTACAGATCGGGTAGTATGGGTTTTAAGTTCGGCGTTTGCATGCAATCCAACCAAAACAATCCGCATGGTTTCCGACTTGAAGAGGGTAATGGAATTCCGGTCACTATCCGCCCAGGAAGCCTCTCCCTTTACCTGGCTAATAAATTTATTCAAATCAATTTCAACCAGAGGTGCATTCAAAAGCCTGTCGCCCTCAGGCCTTAATGGGGTGGATTCATTTGATTTACTTTCCATAAAAACAAAATTTACAGATTATGAAAGAAGCCCTGAACTGTCAATTAAGGAAAGGTACAGATAATTAATCCGTAAACCATATTTTGAAATTCCCAGGTTCTACGGATTGCGATTGAAAATTAAGAATAGGAGAAATTCAATACCCGCATTTTAGTCCATTAAGTAAGCAATCCCCTGTGATACCGGCCCCCTGAGGTCTCTTACTTTTTTGACCCGGAAAATTTTTTCAATCATTTCCCGAACCACTTTGTATTCATCATGTATTGGGCAGGGGTGGTTTTCTGAACATTTACTCAGCCCAAGTCCACATTCTTTAAATACTCCCTTCCCCTCCATGGTTTCTACAATATTGGAAATTGGCTGGTCCTGCTGTTCCTCATTGATAAAGAAACCACCGGAAGGGCCTTTTACGCTGTTGATCAGGCCTTGCCTGGCAAGGGATTGAAGAATCTTCCCTACGGTGTGTTCACTGGCATTAATGTGTTCAGCCACATCTTTAATACCTGCTTTCTCCCCTTCTGCACTTTTACCAGACAGGTAAATAACAGCCTTGATTGCGGTTTTACATGTATAACTAAACATAATTTATCTGCCTAAGAATTCCTGGCCTTCGGGTGAAATTTTAGAATAGTCCCAGGGTGGTTCAAAAGTAAGATTTACATGAACCTCCCATTCCGGGAAATTATTGGTGAGTGATTTCGTTACGTTTCCAGTAATGCTCTCTCCCATGGGGCAGAATTGGGTGGTGAGCGTCATCTCAGCATCTATCCGTTTTGCTTCCTCATCAAAATCGATTTGGTAAATTAATCCAAGGTCCACTACATTCAACCCGATTTCAGGGTCGTACACATTATACAGGTCGGATAAGGCCTGGCTACATTTAATGCTATCGTTTGAAATTACATTCATGGTTCTTTGGGTTGATGAAATAAGGTAATCCCTGCGTTATACACATACAAAATAGCAGCAACCAGCAGGCAGGCTGCACCAAGTTTTAATAGGATATCATTCAGTAACACGATCCCTAATGCAAAAACAAGGAATCCGGCAATATAAGTTATTGCCATTCCTTTGTAAATTATTTCACTGAATAATTCTTTTGGAACAGGAGTTTTTCCCCTGTTTGCCCTGTCGCGGTAAACCTTATTCCATACAATAAAGGGAAGGGTTTTAAAGGTCATACCAAAAATAATGGCCGTAATCCATCCGAAAAAAATACAAAAGCCATATAGGATCGGAAGTTGCGGAAATTTACCCGTAGGTAACAAGGCCAGCACAAGGAGGAGGGCAACAAAAGGTAAAAGCATCTGCCCTACGGAAAGGAGCGACATTTTCATTTGTTCATCCACCGCTTTGCGGATCCGCACCTTATACGCATTGCGGCAATGGTTACCAAACAATAATATGGCCAGGAAAGAAAGCATCAGGGGAAAATAATATAGGAAGGTGGATGCTCCAAAAACCCGGAGGAGAATAAAGCTGATTAACGATGAATTGATTAAAATAAAAATCCACCAAAGATTTCGATCATTCGTGTATTTAGAAATAAGGAACATTGGAATTAAGCGGGAAGCTACGCCTATAATCAGCATCAGGAACCATCCGATTAAACCGAGATGGGCATGAATAGACAAATAGGAAATGGAATTTTGGGGCAACACATTATGTTTGAAATTAAAAACGAGGAGCAGACCAAAAAAAGTGGTGGAGAATAACCAGATAGATGCGGCGGCCATATACCAGGCATGCACATCGTGTTTTTTGCTTTCATAAATACTGCTGATAACATTGGTGAGATAACAAATTACCCCGAGATTAATCAGAATAGCCCCTGTTTGCATGGGCCAGCCAGTATTAAATTCATAAAATGATAAGGCGAGAAAAGGAATTCCTGTTGCAGTAAAAGCAAAGGTCAGGTAAGCCAAAAAATTACTATCCAGTTTTCCTTCGATCAGCACCGGAAGTAATTGGTGAGATGCACCCAGGATAATCATTGTTCCCCATCCCAATGCCATGATGTGGGTAATGGCAAGCGTATAGGGCTGGAAATAATGTTGATGAATTATACCTGAATGAATCAACAACAAAATAGTTGCCACTAAAAATGAAAATGCAGCAAATACATAAAAAGGCAGTACCACTTTATAACTGGTAGTTTGCTGTATCCCATTATTTGACTGAAGGGCAAACATGCGGTTAAGCGGCTTTAAAAATCAGCAGGTAAACCTCCCCTTCCTGTACTTCTTTAATACGGTACTCAAAGTGCCTGTCTTTAAGTTCGGTTAAAAGGAAAACAGGGATTCGTTTATGATGCACATAAAGCGCCTGCCCGGATGGAAGGGTTTCCAGCTTCTCCAAAATTGTCATCATAGGCATGGGCATTTCCAGATGGCGAACATCAATCTCCTGAAGGTTGCCTACAAAATGCTGCATTACCTCATCCCAGTCTCCTGCTGTTTTGGTATCTGCCTCCAATGCGGGTGCAGGGGAGTCAGAAGATTTATAAAACCAGGTTTCAACGAGGTTATTATTAATTTGATTTACATAAGCCTGGTACCCCTGTTTTTCCAACAGCTTTATTAGGGGCACAGGCTCAAACGTGTTGATGATCTTTAATGCTTCTCCCTGCTTTAATTCTTTAACCTTTTGCTGGATTTGCCGGAGGGGGTCATTGCCGCCTGCTAATAACGCACGCACATCAAAAGGTATTATCTTATCAGGAGGCAGGCTTTTAACAAATCCTGGCATTTCCGATTTTTGTGGTCCAGGTTCTTTGGGAAGGACTCCCCTGGAATCCACCTCAAATCCCAAAGGGGCCAAGGCTTTAAAGAAATCTTCGGGTTTAACGCCACCCACCTTTGCCGCCATGGATATGCTGGTTCGTGCCGCCATTAATTTGCGAAGCAGGGGATTGCG
>Ga0116193_1000345_pt1 | contig 45144 bp, 46 predicted proteins | sample AD_UKC115_MetaG_FD_89892 | JGI IMG/M metagenome (GOLD analysis project Ga0116193, IMG submission 89892) | Active sludge microbial communities of municipal wastewater-treating anaerobic digesters from Hong Kong - AD_UKC115_MetaG | ecosystem: Engineered > Bioreactor > Anaerobic > Digestate... | reverse complement strand
CCCAAGGGCGCCAGAATTCTGCACCAAAAATTCAGGACAGCCGCAAGCCCGGTTTAACTGCCTAATATCATCATTCGCGGCTTGCCGCGTTTAATAATCAATTAATCATGTAACTTCTTCAGCCGCCGACAAAAACGACAGTTATGGCCATGGCGCAGCGAGAATGTTTGAGCCCGACACTCAGTGTCGGCGCGAGTTTCGCAGCTGCCCAAGGGCATGAGTGGAGTTTTTAGACGCGAGGCTGGAGCGTTACGAGCTTTTTGATTCTTTTTGTCGATACAAAAAGAAGGCTCTTGGTTCTTGGAGCCACAAGAACGAGGGCTTTTGGTCTCAAAAGAAAAACATAATTTACTGCAAAAACTCCCGTATAGCCCCCGCTGCCTCTTCAGGGGTCTCGTAATGAATCAAATGCCCTACTCCATCTATCACATACAACTCACTATCAGCCACCGCACGGTGAAGTTCCTGTTGCTTTGGCAAGGCGGTAATGTCGTCTTTTTCGCCCGCGATCAGCAGCGTTGGCGCGCGTAGTTGGTCTGCTACATGCGACACGTCGCTACTCACTGATGCCTTGAACGATTCGGCTACCACTTGGGGGTTAGCAAAGGTACTAAAGTGCTGTTTGTGCTGGTCGTGTATATAGCGTAGCGTCTCTTTGTTGCTTGTCTTGGCCATGGTCACGCTCATGATCTTCACGATTGGCGGTGCGCCGAGCCACGCTCCTGCAGCTCTTTTGGGTAGTTTGCGGCCAAGCCAGTAATACGCAATGGCCAGGCGCGTCATGGCGCCGCGTGGACCTTGGAGCGCTGGTGCGGCTATGGGGTTGATCAAGATCAATTTGCTGAGCATGTCGGGGTACGCGGCAGCAAAATGGCTCACTACTATACTGCCAAATGAATGCCCAGCCACAACGGGTGTTTTAAGCCCAAGCGCACGTATAAACTCCGCCACAAATGCTACATAGTTTTCGACGGAGTGCTCGCCCGCAAGCTGCTGGCTCTCACCAAATCCAGGCAGATCAGGCACGAGCAAATGAAAATCTGGCAGGCCCTCGGCAATTTTGGCAAGCCCGTGGTGTGTGCCGCGAAAGCCGTGAATCATTACCAGGGCTGGCTTTTTATCTGGGTGGTATTCCCAGTATTTCACGGTGCCGTGGCTAAGAGTGAGTTCTTTTTCGATCATTGGATTTAGTATAGCAAAGCGAACGCCCCTCATCCGTTGTGGAGTGAGGGGCTAAGCTGGTCTGGGGTTTAGGCCAGCTGCAGCATCTGTTCGACTTCGCGGACGAACCGCTTGCCGCGCACTGTGTCGTGTGTGCGGTGTCCCGCGACAACTACGATCAGTAGTACTGCCGGTGATACGATCAGGCCCAGGATGAGTCCGAGCACCTTAGTAGTCCTTTCGAAGTGCGAATACTTACAAGTTCATTATATCATAAAGCTAATATTATGTCAATATATCTCTTGGTAAAATTGACATAATTAACCATATGTAGTATAATGAGATTATGGTGACAAGAGGTGGAGTTTTACCCTGTTGCCGCCAGAGGCTTTAACATCTGCAACTACTCAACCCTAGGAGGGATTTTGTTCTCGTTCTTCAAGCGGCTTCCTGTCGAGGCGCAAATTGTGATCTTCAGTACATTCGTGATGCTGCTTTTGATAGCGTGGTCGCGACATGGCCAGTCGGGCAACACCACGTCGACGATTGAGTCGGCCGCCATCCACCCGGTGCCCGTGCGGTTCGAACAGCTCGTGCAGCCGATCGGACACATGCAACAGGGCAAGGCCGATTCAATCGTCTTCGCCCCCGGGCCGCTGTGCACAATGCGTGTCGGTGGTCTGATGTGGGAATCGGCGACCGACAAGGGCGAGCGCTATATCGGCTACGTGCCGGTGGTGTCGACGTCCGCGCTCGAACAACCCGTAGAAGGCGAATGCACCTTGAACGACGTGTTCGAAGTGTTGAAACTTGCGTGAGTAGGCCCAGATCTTGCCTAAGGTGGAGCGGCACACGCCGCTCCACCAGCTCACCCTGTTTATAACGTGCTTGTAAGCGGAGTGAGTTAGACAAAATAGGTACTATATTATATGATGCTGTTATGGCATGTCTTTTACGCCTACCTTAATAATCTGCGACTCTCGACACCTCGAAAGAAGGAATGATGACGGAAAAGAAAGCATGGCATGACGTCCATGAGGCCAAACGGAGCATGATGGGGCTCGATGCCAGCATCAGCGTACGCAAAGCGCCACCCCACCGCGTGACTCAACAAGGCCTTATGACGATTGTCATGGCAATAGCCGCTGTGGCCTTCCTTGCAAGCCTGCTGGTTGTTGGCGGCATTGCCTGGCATAACAATCAGGTGGGATCGGCCTTTCGAGCCGAAGTTGCCCATCTGCTCGAGAATCAGACGGTACAGCCACGACATGGGATCCTCCCAGAGCCGACGAAGGTAGAGGTCGTCAATCAGCACAATGGCGACGGGACCTACTTGATCGGTACCTTCTCAGAGGGGGATCACTTGACCGAGATCGGACAGCTTTCTGATGGCCGAGTACTGGTCTGCGACTCGGCCTCGACCACATTCGTCGCGGAAGAACATTGCGACAAGCGGGTGGGCATTGCATTCGTCGTTTCGGCGGATCTAATGCACTGAGAGGGTTGCAGTTTGACCCAGTGGTGGAGCGGCTTTCCGTTCCACCCTCTCACTTTGTTTACGAAATTCGCAGGCAAAGTGAGCGTTTGCAAAAATAGCCAGGTGATGCCTGGCTATTAGAGATCGGTTTCTTTGTAAACTACGCTGCTTTTGCTGGCTCGAGGTCGTGCTTTTTAATGCTTTCGAGCAGTTTTGGCCTGTCAAAACCAAGTATGATGTCGCCTGCAACATCGGTCACTGGCACACCACTGTAATCACCGCCGTTTTTGCTCATCAGCTCTTCGTAGGCGTCTTTGTCGGCCTCGATGTCTTTTTTGACATATGGAATACCTAGGTGGTCAAGCCATTGCGCTTCGGTATGGCAAAACGCGCACCAGCTGGTGCTATAGATTGTAATTTGTGGCGTTGCTGTGTCGCTCATAGTAAGATTACCCTTCTTTTTACTATACTTAATATATCAAATTCATCCCTCGCTTGCAAGTGCTTGCGGTTATTATAACAAATGAAGGAAAAGAAATAGAACCCGCTCGAGAAGGAGCAGGCTCTACTTCCCTTGCAGGTTCGTGCTAATGACGGAATGTGAAGTTGCTGACATCGTAGCCAGCCTCGGACAGCTTCGTCTTGAGGTTCGCCAGGAGCCCGGGGCCAAAGCCAGAAATTTCACAGAAATCATGACGTTTGGCGAACTCGAGAACGTCACCGATTGTCTGAAGGCCTTGGCTTCCTAGAAGCGTGCGTGCGCGACCGCTCGGATTGAGCTTCAGGATGGAGGCATCAATCGGGAGCGTGGCTGCAGCGGTCTCCTCGATCCACTGCCAGTGCAGAAAGTCGCCCTCGATGAATTCATTCTCGCCGAGAGTAGACACCCACATCCGTATCCGTTTGAATTTTGTGTTTGGAGTGAAGCCTGACGGCATCACCCAACCTTCAAAATACCAGTCGGGATAGTCTTCGCTAGGACCGATCAGATCTGGATTGTAGCTCGGCTTGACCATATCGATAACGACAGCGATCTTGCCGCCACCATCTGATCCTGGGCCTATGGTGACCGGAACCGGGTTCGAACGAGTGCTACCGAATACAGAGCTTTTGGCCTCTTCGAGCGTAAAGAAGTTGAAGGCTTCAAACTCCTCAACGTTCGGATCAAAGCCACGGAGCCTGAGCACTTGGGATCGATGAGCCTCTTGCTCATCACTGGCAGATACTGGCATGTACATTCCTCTATCTCTGGGTAGGTGGGTGTGCTGCCATGACATGATTATCCTGGAAGCACGACACCTACCCAAGAGGTATAGCTATACTATGCGGAATTTTGATAGTCCTGTCAATTGATACTGTTTTTGCTACTTGTCAGATACCAACCACCGTCCGATCCTTGATAGACACTAAGCTCTAAGTTCATGTTCTCTAGCATGCGCAGTTCGGCGGCTTTTTCGGCTGCCTGTTTGGTGGCGTAGCGAACCTTACCCTTTTCATTTTGTGGGTGTACATAGGGTGTGTGCTTGGCTGGTGTGTGGCGGCGCGGCATAGCCCTAGTATATAGCACTTGCTATTAATGCCAATAAATGGTAAGAATACTTTAAGTTCTTTACAATCAATGGATGCAGAGGAGGCATCATGAACAAGATCCTGCTTGGAATGTTGTACCCAAGACGATATTTCGATATTGTCCTGTTTGTTGTCGGTATCAGTATCCTTATACCGGCGGTGCGCTCATTACGGCATGAGGGTTCGATGTCGGTCGCGGTGGCTGCAGAAATCGGAGCGATTTTTTGCATTGTTGCAGTGGTGTTTACTGTAACAAAGCGCCGGCGAACAGAGTGGCTTTACCCTGTGTTTTCCAGAACGCAGGACGGAGAGCACTACTTTGACGCCCTTGCAGAGTTACGTGCAGACGCCGAAGTACTGATGCGACATCAGCAGTTTGGTGAAGTTCGGGTGGAGCTTGATGTGTCGGTCAGTTTTTGTGACGGCTATGAGGACGCGACCTTCTGGTGGAATGCGACCACTGGAAAGTTCGGCTGTCGGCTTCGCTTACGCGATGAAAAGATGGACATGCCTGACGAGGAAGGAAACTATTCCCTGCTGACAATCTATGAAACGATGCTGTTTCATAGGAGACTGCCGTTTGTTCGTAGAAGCTTCTATGTTCTTAATGAGGACGGGAGCGAATGGACGAGCATGAAGCTGCGTAATCGAAGTGGTGATGGCTTGCGGTCGAGGTTGCAATCTGTGTGGCGTCGGAATCAGCACATGGAAGGTAGATGGGCACGTCGCTCTACTATCAATGTTCATTACGCGACTGCAGATGAGATTTGTATTGTGAGGAATGTCGCGCGGAGCCTGCTTCGTACGATAAACAAAGACCGCGCCCAATGATGTGCGCGGTCTTTCCTTTTGCATGGGCACCGTAGCTTTGCTATAGTATATACATAATGAGCGATGCCGCTACGAAAAGCGACAAAACACCACCGCCGGTTAAAGATAAATCGACGGTCATTTTATTGTTTACCATTGCTGCCGACACGACATGGCGAATGTTTGTGCCGATCATTGGTGGTACTATAGGAGGAGTGTGGGCAGACAACACATTTGCCACAAAACCACTCTGGACGATTGTGGGTGTGAGCGTGGGGGTTGTCGTGGCTGCGCTACTAGTCCGCGCACAGTTGAGGAAGAAATAATATGCATATAAATACCTTTGCCGCACTTGATCTTCATATCAGCATCGCTGCTGAGCCGCTGTTTTACATTGGCAGCTTTCCTGTTACCAATGCGCTTGTAAACGGTGTGATCGGCTCGCTGCTGGCTGCGGGTATATTGTGGTATGTGGCTGGTCGCGTACGCCGTGGCAAATACAACCGTTTTGTGGGGTTGGTACAGTGGGTGTTCGAAGGCCTGCTGGCGCAAATCAACGCGGTGATCCCAGACAAGGCGCTGGCACGCAAGATCACTCCCCTAGCAGTCACGATATTTTTTGTGGTGCTCGTAAACTATTGGCTCAGTGTGCTGCCAGGGCTTGAATCGATCAAGTGGAACGGTGTGCCAGTACTGCGTAGCCTGACCGCCGACCTCAACTTTACACTCGCACTAGCAATCATCACCGTCATAACGGTGCAGATTTACGCGATAAAATACCTGACGACTCTGGGTAACCTTGGACGCTATTTCCGCAATCCGTTTAAAGATTTTGTGGCAGCGTTCGAAGGTATACTTGAGCTGATTGGTGAATTGTCTCGTGGTACGGCGTTAGCACTGCGACTTTTTGGTAACGCCTTTGCTGGCGAGGTGCTACTGATCGTTATCGCGGCTCTGACCAGCTATGCGGCAACTGTCACCCTGCCGTTTTTCATGGCGTTCGAGCTGTTTATCGGCTTCATTCAGGCATACGTGTTCTTTATCCTCACGCTCATATTTACCAGTCTGGCCGTCAGCCACGAGCACGGCGACGATCACAACATTACTTCACTCGATCATTCATCTGCTGATACATCTAAAACGGCAGTTCAGGTAGAATGATATAATTAAGGTAATAACAAAGGAGATATATTAAACATGGAACAGCTTGCCTTCGGACTCGCATACGCACTACCAGCACTCGGTGCTGCAGTTGGTATCGGTATGATCGGTAACGGTGCGCTTAACGCACTTGGCCGCAACCCAGAAAAACTATCAGAAATCCGTACACTTATGATCACGGCTATCGTGTTTGCCGACTCTTTGGCGATTATCGGTATTATTGTGGCGATCATCGCTAAGTTTTTGTAGGACGACACCAGATGGCACATTTTGATCGAAAATCTGCGACCAGCATTCACCGTATTTTTGGATACGGCTCATTTGCTGTTCTCGGTTTTCAACCAAACTGCACTCATCTGGGGCCGTCCTCGGCTGGAGGTGAGACATGAGTTTTTTGAGTAATTTGGCAGCCACGGAAGCCTCGGGCAAAGACATCTTTAGCACGCTCGGTATTCACTGGGAGCTATTGGTATTCCAGATCATTGCGTTTTTGATCCTTGTGTGGGCGCTTGGCAAATTTGTGTACCCATGGCTCATGAAAAACGTCGATGAGCGTCAGGCAAAGATTGAAGAAAGCGTGAAAGCAGCCGAAGCTGCCGAGAAAAAGGCAGAAAATGCCCAGGAAGAGATTGCCAAACTGCTCAAAGAAGCTCGTACTGAGGCAAAAGACATCGTGACAACTGCCAAAGACGAAGCGGCAGCTATGGTAGCCGATGCCGAGGCCAAGGCGAAAGCTCGCGCAGACAAAGTTGTAAGAGATGCGCATGATCAGCTAGAAAAAGATGTGATTGCCGCACGCAAACAATTGCGTAACGACACGATCGAACTCGTTGCCCTGGCAACCGAAAAAATTGTGGGCAAAACAGTGAGCGACAGCGTGGACAAGAAGATCATCGCGGCAGCGGTCAAGGACGAGGCGTAGCGTATGGCAACCACACGACTAAGCAGACGAAAACTCGCAGCTTATTTGGCTGATGAGTTGGTTGCTGGTCGTGCTATCGCCAAACCACTCGCCGCGTACCTCATAGAGACAAAACGTGTGCGTGAGGCTGATCTGGTGGTACGCGATATCGAATCAGCTCTGGCTGATCGCGGCGTACTGCTAGCAGATGTATCGACTGCTCGCGAGCTAGTGGCAGACACGCAGGCGGCAATTACCGATTACCTAAAACAATCCACTGGTGCCACAACAGTCCATGTGCGGTCGCACGTCGACCCTTATCTCCTGGGCGGCGTACGAATCGACACACCAGGCACCAGGCAAGACACAACGCTCCGATATAAATTAAATCAATTAACGGCAAGCAAAGCATGAAAGGAATTACGCATTTGGCACATTTTGAATTTTTTCTCTCCGGTACTCGCCGCAGTATGTTAAATACTGCTTACTCCGTTCCTCGCGAAGAAAATCCAAACTGCACACAAATGCATAATCCCTATAGGAAGGATAAATAGTATGGCAGAACTACAAGTAGCAGATTTATCGAAAGAACTCCGCGACGCGATCCAGTCACTCGACGTGTCTGGTGACACGCAAAGCGTGGGCATTGTCACGCGCGTCGGTGACGGTACAGTATGGGTGTATGGCCTCAAAAATGCTGGCTACAACGAAGTACTGAACATCGAGACCGAAAACGGCATCGTTGAAGCCTTTGCCCTGAACCTAAACGAAGACGAAATCGGTGCCGTACTGCTGGGTAGCGATGAATCTGTGGTAGCTGGTAGCAAGGTGACATTGAAAGGCACAGTGCTTGATGTGCCTGTTGGTCCCGAACTGCTGGGTCGTGTGGTTGACCCACTTGGCAACCCGCTGGACGGCGGCCCTGCGATCAAGACCAAACAGCGCGGGCTGGTGGAACGCGAAGCCATTGGCGTGCTGGGCCGCAAGCACGTGCACGAACCAATGATGACCGGCATCATGGCAATCGACGCTATGTTCCCCGTTGGTCGAGGTCAGCGTGAGCTGATTATCGGTGACCGCCAGACGGGCAAAACCGCCGTGGCAATCGACACCATGATCAACCAGGGCCGCCAAAAGACGGGCGTGGTCAATATTTACGTTGCCGTCGGTCAAAAACTGTCCAAAATCGCTCGCTTGGTCGAACGCCTGAAAGAAGAAGGCGTGATGGACAACACGATTATCGTGGCGACTGGTCCGTCCGATCCCGCATCACTGCTGTATCTGGCGCCATACGCTGGTACCGCCATGGGCGAATATTTCCGCGACAACAAACAGCACGCGCTGATCATCTACGACGATCTGACCAAGCACGCCGTTGCGTATCGCCAAATGTCGCTGTTGCTGCGTCGCCCGCCGGGCCGCGAAGCGTTTCCTGGTGACGTGTTCTATTTGCACTCTCGCCTACTTGAGCGCTCGGCGAAACTCAGCGACAAATTGGGCGCCGGATCACTGACCGCATTGCCAATCATCGAAACACAAGCCGGTGACATTTCTGCCTACATCCCAACCAACGTTATTTCGATCACCGACGGCCAGATCTTTATGGAAACGGATCTGTTCAACCAAGGTATCCGCCCGGCTATTTCTGCAGGACTTTCGGTCAGCCGTGTCGGTGGTGATGCGCAGACAAAATCGGTCAAATCTGTTGGTGCTCACCTAAAACTTGGCCTGTCACAGTTCCGCGAACTGGCAAGCTTTGCACAGTTTGGTAGCGACCTCGACGAGGCGACTAAGAGCCAGATTGAACGCGGTCAACGCCTGACCGAACTGCTAAAGCAGCACCAATACACACCAATGAGCGTGTGGGAGCAGACGGCGGCGATTTACGCGGTCAATGGCGGTTCGTTCGACAAGGTGCCCGTGAGCAAAATTCAAGAGGCCAAAGTTGCCCTACTGACTCGCCTGTGGACCGATCACAAAAAAGACATGCAGGAACTGACCAAAGGTGACATCAAAATCACTGATGAAGAACCTGTGGCGAAATTGATCAAAAAGACCGCCGAGACGATTGCGAAGGGGTTTGAGGAGTAACCCATGCCCTCAGAGAGGAAACCAGCCTATATGCCTCGCTCAGGAGAAACTCCAGCGGAGCCTCCGAAATGGAGTAGTGATCCATATTACGTTGAGTTGAGTAGAAGGCATTTCCAAAAGCAAGCGCAAGAGGCAACAGAGATAGCTCTACGTCAGCTCGGTATCATTCGGCCCGAAGATGCAACAGAGGAACGACAGGAGGATAAAGATGCCTAAATTTGGTGAACGAAGCTTTGTTGAGGACTTGGCGCGCGGCGAAGATGATGTTCGTGTTGAACGCGAAATGACTCGGCGGGCTCTTGAGAGCGCGTCTGATGAGCTTGTTGACCTAAGCAAGCAGGATCCATGGGAGCGCCAACGTCAAGAAGTCGCCGAACCCGATGAGTTGCAGGATCAGGGCTTACTCACTCAAGAACAGTCTGATGCCGTGCAGGAAGTGTTGTTTCCTGAGGTATCAGGACGTCTTCGGGTGGTTCGAGCGATGATGTCTGCTCGTCAACAATCTCGACCGCAGAGAAAAGGTCGAAATGGTGTTTACTCAACCTATGTCCCGACATCGGCGCATGCTTTTCTTCGCAATCAGAACCTGCGCTTTCGTGAGGCTATGGGCGAAGCGGCGGAGGTAATAAAAGATGCCTAGCACTCGCGCTCTCAAAACCCGCATTCGCTCGGTCAAATCCACCAAGCAGATTACGAAGGCCATGCAACTGGTCGCGGCCAGCAAAATGCGCCGTGCACAAGATGCCGAAAAGGCTTCGGCGCCATACACGCGCCTAGCCAGCGAGATCTTGACCCACTTGGCCAGCCAGGGCGAGACTGATCGTCATCCCCTATTTCAGGCCAAAGAGAAAATCAAAAGTCGCCTGCTGATCGTCATTGCAACCGACAAAGGTTTGGCTGGTGCCTACGATGCCAATGTGCTCAAACTCTATGCCAAAAACTTGCTAGAAGACGACGCAGCTGGGGTGAAAAACAGCACCATTACCGTTGGTCGCCGCGCCAGTCGCTTTGTGTCTAAGGTAAAAGATGTCACAGTTGTGGCGGCATATCAAGACCTGCCAGACGATCCAACTGGCGCGCAGCTGCATGCTATTACCGATGCTGCCATGGAGGCGTTTAAGGCTGGCGATGTGGATGCGGTAGACATTGTATACACAGAATTCATTAGTAGCGTGAATCAACAGGCTACCGTACAGCGAATATTGCCTGCCGGGTACGAAAAGGTCGAAGTTAGCGAAAACATCCGCGAGGCAGAGTTTGAACCAAGTGCCGAAGAGGTGCTCGAAGCCGTGACCTACCGCCTGGTCGAAGCGCAAGTCTACCATGCGCTGCTGACCGCCCGCGCCAGCGAATACATCATGCGTATGCTGGCCATGAAAAACGCTACAGACAACGCGAGTGATCTGATCGACGACCTGACCCTAGCTATGAACAAAGCCCGCCAAGGTGCAATCACCCAAGAACTGGCCGAAATCAGCGGTGGTGTGGAGGCGATGAAATGAGTGAGCTAGATGTCTCGTGGTTTTTTGATGATCCAGAGTCTTGGGCTGAGCGGCGATCGACAGCGGAGCCCCCCGAAATGCCCGGATATGTCAAAGGATTTGTCGATATCAGACCGGAAGTAGTAGCTGCAAGCGGAATATCGATCGTAGAATCAAGAATCAAAGCTCATAGTAAAGCGGATGAACCACGGAAACCAGACGAAGGAGAGCAATAATGGTAAAGACAGCAGAAAAAACCAAGACAAAAGACGGCAAGATTATCGCCATTGTTGGTGTGGTGATTGACGTAGAGTTTGCGGATAGTGTGAAACTACCCGCTATCTATGATGCACTACATGTAGCGCACGATGGCAAGACAATTACGCTAGAGGTAGCGCAGCACCTCGACGAGCACACGGTACGCACCATTGCTCTGTCGAGTACCGATGGCTTACAGCGTGGTCAAGATGTAGTAAGTACGGGCGCGCCAATCAGTGTGCCTGTGGGCAAAGAAACGCTTGGGCGTATGTTCAATGTGGTTGGTGAGCCGATCGACGAAATGCCAGCGCCAAAGGCCAAGACTGCGCCTATTCACAAAGAACCACCTGCCCTGACCGAGCAGTCAAACAAGGCCGAGATATTGGAAACGGGTATTAAGGTGCTTGACCTAATTGCTCCTCTGACCAAGGGCGGCAAAGCTGGTTTGTTTGCTGGTGCTGGTGTGGGCAAAACTGTGTTGATCCAAGAGCTGATCTTTAACATTGCTAAATTTCACGAAGGCAACTCGGTGTTCGCTGGTGTGGGTGAACGTACTCGCGAAGGCAAGGACTTGTACGAAGAAATGGAAGACGCGGGCGTGCTACCACGTACCGCGCTGGTATTTGGCCAGATGAACGAGCCACCAGGAGCCCGCTTGCGTGTTGCCCTGAGCGGCCTTGCGATGGCCGAAGCATTCCGTGACGAAGGTCAGGATGTGCTGATGTTTATCGACAATATATTCCGCTACACCCAGGCTGGCGCTGAGGTGTCTGCCCTACTTGGCCGCCTGCCATCTGCTGTGGGCTATCAGCCAAACTTGCAGCAAGAAATGGGTCTGTTGCAAGAGCGCATCACGAGTACCAAAAAGGGTTCGATCACCTCTGTGCAGGCTGTCTATGTGCCTGCCGACGACTTTACCGACCCAGCGCCTGCTACAACCTTTGCCCACCTAGACGCGACTATTGTGATGAACCGTGCTTTGACTGAAATCGGTATCTATCCTGCCGTAGACGTGCTTGATAGTACCAGCAACTCACTCGACCCAGAAGTTGTGGGCGAAGAGCACTACCGCGTGGCACGTGAAGTGCAGCGCACCATGCAGGAATACAAAGACCTGCAGGATATCATTGCGATCTTGGGTATGGAAGAGCTGTCCGACGAGCAAAAGCAGACAGTTAACCGTGCTCGCCGCTTGCAGCGATTCTTTGCGCAGCCATTCCACGTGGCTGAGCAGTTTACTGGCAACAAGGGTGTGTATGCCAAATTGGAAGACACAGTGAAAGACGCGGCTGATATTTTGGCTGGTAAGTATGACGATAAGCCAGAGTCATGGTTCTATATGGCACCTGGTCCTCTGAGTGAAAAGAAGGATTAGTCTCGCGTGAATTTTCAGCTAGTCACATTACTGGGTACAAAAGTCGACAAAGATGTCTACGAAGTGATTTTGCCGACTGCTGCCGGTGAGATTGCGGTGTTTCCTGGGCACGAGCCGCTGGTGAGCTTGGCGGTGCCTGGCGCGATTGCTGTGCGCTACAGCAAAGGTGACCCCGACGGCAAGCTCGACTACTACGCTATAAGTGGTGGTGTGGTAGAGGTGTCGCCAGAGAGTTTGCGTGTGCTTGTAGACGAAGCTGACAGTGGCGAAGATATTGTAGAGGCCGAAAGTAAGGCGGCCCTAGAGCGTGCACTCAAAATGCAGTCTGAGGCAAAGAATCAGGTAGAGCTTGAAAAAGCCAGTGCACTTGTGGACCGCCATGCAGTACGTCTGAAGGTTGCTGATCTGCGTAGGCGACACAGACGCTAAATAACCTGAAATGAAACGCGCCCCGAGCCGGACGCGTCCTATCTTGATGATAGGCGCACCACTGCGGGGCGTTCTGTTGCCGTGTTTTACGGCGCGGGGTTGGATGTGGTCGTGCACACTGGCTCGTTTGTCTTGCCGACCGCGAGTTGGCTGAACTGTCCTCTCACGCCCTTGCCGATCGAAAACGTGATTTCGTCGTCGGCAGTGTTGCTAACCGTCACGCCAATGGCGGTCGGGCTATCGCTCACAGGGATCTCGTAGTACAAGCCCTTTGGCAGATTGTCGACCGTTGCATAGGTGGTATCGAGCAGTGTTGTCTGCGGTATGTGGTTGACCCACACTCGCACGGCACTCGCATCGAGAGGCCGCTCCCCGTCGTCTGTGACGAGCAGCACGGCAGTGGTCGACCAATTGAGCGTGCCAGCGAACGAAACGAAAGGCACGTATCCTTGGCTGGCGGTGTGGCCGCCGCACTGTACGCTTCCATGGACGAAGTCGCCCATGTCGAGCACGTTGCCACTATCGGCTTTGCCTGTGGGTAGCAGGATTGCCGCACTAGCCACTGCCCCGACAACGCATGCCGCTATTGCGGCGCTAACGAGCCTGAGGAGCTTCCTCATACTTCCCCTTCCGGGTTGGCCTCATAAAAAAGGCAGGACGCTCTGTGCGCCCATATGTCTACTATGTCATAAGATAAGAAATAAGTAAATTCTATGCTGAAAGCGGTGGGTCTGTCTGAGTGTGAAATTCGTCTATATAGGGTGGTAATTCAAGAAGCGCGGCAAGCTGCTCGATCTGACCTTCGAATCGAAGAAGCTCGAGAGTTGCAAACATACCAACAAGGACTCCTCGTTTAAAGGTTGCTCCTTCTTCGCCCTGCTGGCGAAACTTTTCTGCGATGATTTGCAATGCCAGCGTAAACTCGCCCTCTTGTTCTTTTGCTCGGGCATAAATTGCTGGGAGATCGACAGAACTATTTTTGAACGCTTCTATTATAGCTGGCGGAAAATGATGGTAACTGCCAGCGTCTGAGTCGGATGAAAAGCGCTCACTGTTGGTCATGGCTACACTTAGTATAGCATTGTTGCACTCTGTAAAAATAGGAGTACAATGATCGATGGATTTATACCAACACTAAAAGAGAATTGCAGGAATGGAACACGACGTAATGGATACGACTTTTGAGAATGATGCGCGAGTAGAATTCATGACTCTTGGTGCTGCTGGGCAGGGAGGCATCGAAGCTGGCGAAGATCAACGGGAACGGCTGGAAGAATTTACCGAGCGAGTTGGTAGTGGTGAGTTTCACAGGGAAACAACAGGTACTATACCCTGCGCATGTATTGATGGGCGGCCATGTGCAAATAACAAAGAACTGATGCCGAATGGGCCTGGTGGCAGCGAAGTTATGATGGTGGCAGATGATCTGACCACGAAAGACTTTGCTCTGGACGGCGACACGACAACAGCCGGTCAATACCAAAATGCAGTAGCGTTTCTTGCGGAAGCTGGTTATCCGATTGGTGCGCATATAGATTGCGGTGCGAACAATAAGCTGCCCGCAGTTTATGCCTACATACGAGATAACGCTGCGGCACTTCGTGATATCGCGCAGACGCTTGGGTACGAAATAAGCGATAGCGACCATGAGTTGATTGTTGGGAACGCAGCGGCGCGAGCTGACTTTTCAGATGGCGACGAGATACTTGATGTGGCTCGTGACCAAGATGGGCGCATTGATGAGCTGGAGGGTGAGCACAAAGAGGTCGTTGCTGTTATCAACAGACGCCCAGGTACGACGCTCGACCGCGATGCTGTAAAAGCAGAGTTTGGTGAGGATTACGAAGCATTCAATGTGGATGAGTGGTCATTTGCAGAAGCCGCTCGGGTAATCTCTCATATGGGTGGCGAAGACGAAGTTCGCCAAAAACGAACAGCAATGCTCTACAACACGCTTGCCATTGCCGGCCTGCTCTGTGGTCCAAACATGCGAGTTATAGTTCGCAACTAGTGTTGCCCTGCTAAACTACTTATGCTACACTGACCCCAGTAACAAAGGGGTGCCATGGAGCCAGTAAAACCAATAATTATGAAAAAACCGCTTATCATAGCGGCGGCTGTCGTGGTGTTGGTAGTTGGTGGTGTGATTGCACTGCTCGTCATGACCATGCAGCCTCAAAAGCAGGCTTCGACGACACAAACGGCAAACAGTACAGAGTCGGTGCCGAGTAGTGACGAGCTGCAAGGAGTGCTTGATAAGCTAAACACGGCGCTTGCTCAAGCAGATACTGATCGCAAGGCCGCGGCTACAGTGCTAGAGGCGAGCAAAAAGACGGTAACGATCGACACTGGTAGCGATGTAACTTTGGAGCAGCTTCAGCAAAAAACAACAGCCGAGATTGATCGTCGACTGGCTAATCTTGAAAAAGCGCGAGATATTTTGAATCAAGCGGTAACGCTGGACAATCAGGCGCTCAATACGACTTCGAGTGCCAATAGTACGATTGTGGTTGAAGTCCAAAAAAAGGTAAAAGACACTATGCTTACGGGTGTCGCCGCTGCCATAAAAGCGCTCGACGCGCAGCGGCAGCAGGTAGACAATGCTACCAAGCAAAGCGATGCACTGGCGCTTGCAAAGACAGTGAATAGTCGATTTGGTAGTGATCAGATGCTTTACGCACAAGCAGTCACGATGAAGTCGGTGCAAACAATGACCGTTGTGTTCGACACACTCAAAACGGCCCGCAACGACCTGCAAAAACAAGTTGCCACGCTGCAATCGTCTGACGCCAGTGCGGCAAGTAGCGCGCAGGAAAAGATCGACAGTATAACTAGCCTGCTCACTACCCTACAGGCGCAAGTGGCGTCGGCAGTGGCGCTAGTGTCGGCGTTTTCGACGACTCTAGCGACTATGCCAAGTGACTCTGCAGCTGCTGCGGGGCTCGTGAGTTCGTATGGCACGATTGTGTCACAACTTGATGGTATACGGGCACTTGCAGTGACCGCACAGGAAATGGTGAAGGCTCTGGCCGCTGCTCTTACAAACTAGCTGCAGGTGTCCACGACGTAAGCAGTTCGCGAACTTCATTTGTGCTTTTTGCGTGCATCAATTGATCGCGTAGTTCTGACGCGCCAGCAAAATCACGAATGTATATCTTGAAAAACCGCTTGAGGGTTTCGAATGGTCGACCGGTTTGATTGTGATACTTGTCGTAAAGATCGAGCTGGAGGTGCAGGAGTTCGATGCGTTTTTGGATGTGCTTATTTGTACCGCTCCCGTCGTTCGTAAACTCACGTAGGTCACTAGACTCGGGTCCTGTCAGACGATCCGCCCCTTCTTTTGAAAAATCAGAGATTTTGTCAAAAGCGGGTGCTGCCCCGTCGTCTGCCACCCGAGCTGGCGCCGTACGAGAGCCTTGGGCTGCAAATGCAAAGGGATTCGCAAAAATACCTCGCCCAATCATTACGCCATCTACCCCGTATTGCTTGACTAATTCTATGCCATGCTGACGGTCGCGAATGTCACCGTTGATAGTCAGGAGCGTCTGAGGAGCTATTTCGTCACGAAGCTTTTTGATTTCGGGTATGAGCTCATAGTGTGCGGGAACCTTGCTCATCTCTTTTTTTGTTCTGAGATGAATGGTGAAATTAACGATATCTTGATGCAGGGTATGACCGATCCAGTCTGTATATTCGTCGATCTTGCTGTACCCTAGCCGTGTTTTAACGCTAACGGGTAGACCGCTGGTTTTTGCAGCGGCTATGATGGCGGCGGCGTTTTCTGGGTTTAAGATCATGCCCGCTCCCCCGCCGGATTTTATGGCTGACTGGTCTGGGCAACCCATGTTGATGTCGATGCCATCGTAACCTAGCGAAGCACAGTGTCCTGCTAGTTTTTCCATACTCGCAGGATCGCTCCCCCATAGTTGTGCGACGATCGGATGTTCGTCATCGGTTTTGACGAGCCTACCCCCAATAGCTTTGTCGCCCGCATGTGCCCAGCCGGTAGCATTTGTAAACTCGGTAAACCATACATCTGGCGGTGCAGCCGCTGCTACGACGTGACGAAACACTACATCAGTCACTGCCTCCATAGGGGCAAGTATAAAGAATGGTTGTGGTAGATCGTGCCAAAATGTTGTCATCAAAAAGTAATTATACCATAAATTGAATGAGTCCTCGCTGAGCGAGGACTCTATTTAGTTGTTGATGAAGCGGAGACCGCGGCGACCCCACCTCCAGTATGGGGTCGCCGCGACGGTGTGCGAGAGCAGGCTGTGTGACGAGCCTCTTGCCCTATTCAGCTTCCACCGCACGGTCTCGGTCCCTGAGCCGATCCCGTGATCTCCTGCTTGGGGCGAGTGACGCGGCGGTTTCCGCCGGGGGTCGGGGTAGCGTACTCCTCGCCGCGTCACTGCCCAGACGGCACAAATGCCCCTTCAGACATCCGTACCGTCAGTCTGTGGTCTCCTGCTTGGGGGACTCAGCCGAGGATGCCCCAGCCAGTACTGCCTCTCGGGCAGTTTGCCTCGGCGGCATCCCGTTCGGCCTTGAGCTTGTTGAGCTCCTTGCCGCTGGCTCCGGATCGACGTGCATTGTCGTAGGCGTCCCGGGCGCGCCGGAATGCTTCGACCTGGTTGCTTGCCATTTGTCTGCCTTCTTATCTCGTTGGACTCACCGAACGGATTGCCGGTAAGGTCGTGCACTGGACAGGACTCGAACCTGCACAAGCCGCTATGTCACAGCGGTGCTCTGCCAATTGAGCTACCAGCACTGTGTCGCCGAGGCGACAAAAGCTTCGGCGTGGCGGGTCGTACAAACAAACCCGCCACGCCCCGATAATTGGTATTATCGTCGGGATGGCAGGATTTAAACCTACGACCTCTCGACCTTGTCGAGTGCGCTATCGGACTGCGCCACACCCCGTTTGAGCCTCTGGCGGGAATCGAACCCACGACCTGTCAAGTCATATGCAGTGACCGCTCTGCCTATTGAGCTACAGAGGCCTTGCACTGAGTCTTGCTATTCTACAACTTCATCAAACTAGTAAAGTTCGTGTAGGAAAGCACCCAGCGAAGACAGGACGAAAAGACCTCTTCTTCCTCACTTCGCTAAGTACACATCTACAGCGTTAACTATCATACAGTTTTATCAGTGGTGTGTCAATGGTTGATTAAGAGTTCGTCATTCCATACTTAATCTAGAATCGAGTCATTATAAATCAACCAATCACTCCTTTTGTTCTTGCAGCTCCAAGAACCAAGAGCCTTCTTTTTGTATCGACAAAAAGAATCAAAAACCTCGTGACGCTCCCCCTCCGCGTCATCACTCAACTCCCACTGTGCTTGGCGCACCCAAAACTCGCGCCAAGATGCTTCTTGGGCTCAAACAGTTGGGCGTCGCGTCAAGACAGCAGAAGCTGAGTGATGCGGGAGTGAGAGAAGTCACAATGGTGATGATTTGTTTTTATGCAGTAGAACTGCGGATATGTATAATTTCGGGTCCAGCAGGACGCAGATATTGAATCCACGCCCTGCCGTCCACAAGATGGTTGCTGCTTACCAGCCACCCAAACGCTTCTGGTACTCGTGGCCAGGTGTCCCAAACAGCCTTACATTGAGGGCGAGCGAGTTTTCCAGCGCAAGCTTCTGCGCCTTGATTCGCCCTTCCTTATCCTCAATGCTTGATTCGAGAAGCTTGTCTAGACTGCGTCCGAGCTCAACGGCGAACGGTTCGCTGTAGCTGAAGTAGTCCTCGTACCCAGCCGTCTCTACCAGACGAGCAACCCATTCACAGAGGTCTTCGACACTCCTGTGCTGCTCGAACCTCAAGCTGGTCGCCTCGGGGTCGGAGACTGGAACTCGTACATGGATCCACTTTCCCTCTCGGGTGAGCAGTATCACGACGTGTTCCTTGTGCGAACCCTTAATGCGCATACCAAGGCCCGATTCGCCAAGACGCAGCGCAAGTTTGTCCGAAAAACCGGCCTTCTCAGCGCCCCGCTCCCAAGCATCCTTTTGCTCGCCGCCATGAAGAGAACTGTCGCGAAGCCACTTGACTTTCGTGTAACCGCTCAGGTAAGGCAGATGGGGCATCAGGAGATCGAGCTTCTTGCGAAGGAACTTGACGTCGAGACCTCTTTCACGAATCTCCGTGAGTGTTGGATGCTCGTCGTCGATGAGAAGACGATCGACCAAGTCGACGTCTTGAATCGCAGATGTGCTGTTGGGCTCACCCATTGTCAGCTCCATTCTATGTGAACGTACACCCCTCGGGACTCATCCGTATCGGGGTAAGAATGACGGCGTCACTCTGAGGTGAATTATTAACCATTTCCTAAAATATGCAAGCACAACCAGTTTAATTTGCAGTTCCACTGCATAATAATCATCCTTTTCCCTGTGCCATTCTGCAGCACCCCAACGCTTGAGGGAGCAAATAATGGAATAACTCGTGAGAGCATGGCAAGAGTAAACAAAATCGATATACTTTTGCCCGACCAACGGGAGTTCTCGAACGACCATTATTTATGACTGAGAGCGTACGGCGGTGCAAAGCTGGCACGAGCTTTTTGATTCTTTTTGTCGATACAAAAAGAAGCGACTTGGTTCTTGGTCGGACAAGAACAAAAAGAAACCTATCTATTCACCAAGCAAAAACTTCTCAAAAGCCAAAACCCCGGCATAATCTTCACTATATTCACTGACATCTGGAAAATCGAGCGCCATAATACGCTGCCAAACGGCCTCAACCAGGCGCGTGAAGCGTTCGAGCTCTTCGCCGCTCACCTCGCTCAGTCGCAGATCAACAATTTGCCCCGAATCATCTGGTTCGACAAACTGCAGCACGCCCTGGCTCATAGTGTAATCATGGTAGTCGCGTGAGTTTTCTATGAGTAGCTTGTAAAACAGTAATTGCTGGCGGTAGCGATGCGCTTTGATCTTTTGGTAGTCTTGGCCCTTTTCCCACGAGCGCAGCACGCTACCAGTTTTGTAGTCGGTGACTATGGCGGTTTTGGCGGATTTGTCGAACTGCGCCACATCGAGTTTGCCAGTGAGCACGGCGCTACCTACCCGAACTTCTTGCCCTGCGAAGTTGAGTTCGGCCTGCTGATCAGGTGTGAATTCGTGATATTTCTGCGTCAAAAATACATGCAGTGCGTCGCTGCCCTGCTGCATATAGTGCCGATGTTCGTCGTCGGTGAGCGGTGTTCGTTCAAGATGATGCTCAAACTCATGGATCACGTCTTCCTCGGGCAATTGCGATCCTGTGGCGCGCAGATGATCATGTGCGCGCTGCAGCGCTGCATGCACAGCGATACCGTAGCTGTTTGCAGGCGCTGTACCACGTGGGAATCGCAGCAAGTAATCGAGCATGAACTGCTGTGGCCCGCCATGTGACACATCGATAAAATTGTTGATGTGTGACGCGCTGATCTTGTAGGTTTTGAGCACAGGCGCTAGGTACTGCTGCTTGTCGACGGGCGGTATATTTATGATAGGCGCATACCACTGATGCTCGGCGGCGTCGCGGGCGTCTTGCTGGCTGCCAGTTGCGGGTATGTCGTGCTGCTGCAAATCGCTGCCAAGCAAAAATGCGGCTTGCAAGGTTTCTTTTGCGGCATCGTTTTCGGTGGCATATGACACGTATAGGCCGTGGCGAGCACGAGTCATGGCTACATAAAACAGCCTGAGGCGCTCGTCGTAATCATCGCTGTTTTGGCGCAGGCGCAGATGTGGCGGAAAACTAATCGATGGGCTACGGCCACTGGCTTTTTCACCCCACACGGGGTCGGTGGCACTCAGTACAAACACGTGGTCGAACTCGAGCCCCTTGGACCCATGTGCGCTGAGTAGGCGCACGGCATGATCATCTTCGCCGATGTGTCTGTAGCTGGTAATCTGTGTGCTAGTTTCGCGGTTTTGCTGCAAAAAATCCAAAAAGTCGGCAAGTTTTGGTGCGGTCATGTCGACGGCGTGCTCGCGTAGTCGGCGCCGAATAGTCGTGAGGTTTTCGAGATGTGCTGTGTAGCTGGTGAAATCACTCGTCTGCGCGTCTTCCGAAAAAAAGTAATCTTTGAGTGGTGAAGGCGTGCTGCCCATGACTGTTTCGATGCCAAGCAGTACGTCGATCATACGCTCAAGCGGCAAATGAAGTGCTTGCCCCGCGACCGTAGTAAGCCAGTCAAACAGTGGTTTGGTGGTGTCGATGGTACGCATGGTTTCGAGCCAATGCTCACGGTTTTTGTGCGCCTGTAGACTGACCTGCCACACGATAGCGGGTGGTATGCCCCATGCTGGGTGACTGAGTAGTTCGGGTAGTAGCGCGTTTGCCTGGTCGTGCTGACCGGTACTCAGTGCGTGGACAATAGTACCAACGTGGCTGAGCTGTAAAATCACTTCGTCATCGAGCACGTTGTCGCGACGGTCGTAGCTGACAGGTATGCTGTGTTCGTTCAAATAGCTGAGTATGGCAACGAGGTCGGCGTGCCTGCGTGCAATGATAGCGATTTCACTAGCCACTGTGCCGCTGCTCAGCAAGTTGCCGATGGCTGTCGCCACAGCTGAACGCTCGTCGTGGGTAGTCGCAAATTGTGTGAGTGTGGCAAGAGATTTGCCTGTTTGGTGCGCTGTGAGTGTTTTGTCGAGCTCTGGCATGCGGCGTTCGAGTCGCTCGCTGCCCTGTGTGATGACCTGTCGAGCGGTGTCGAGTACGGGCTGCACGCTACGATAATTGTCGGTGAGTGTGATCAGGGTGGTCTGCGGGTATGAGTCGATAAAGCCCAGGATATTCCCTACCTCAGCCCCCTGAAATCCATAAATTGCTTGGTCGTCGTCACCTACTACCAGTATATTTGGCTTGTCTTCGACCACGGGGTTGTTGATGAGATTGTGCAGTATGCGCATTTGCGCCAGGTTGGTGTCTTGAAACTCGTCTACCATGATGTACTGATACTTTTCCTGCAAGTCGTAGCGCAGGTCGCTGTGTACTTCCATGGCGTGTACTATTTGCATGATCATGTCGTCAAAATCGATCAGTTGGGCTTCTTGCATGATCTGGAGGTAGAGGCCGTATATGTGCTGCAGTGCGCGGAGTTTTGGCAGGGCTTTTTGGGCTTTCAGTATAGGTGTTTTGTCTGCGCTTGCGGTCATCCATTCGCTTTTCCAGGCGGTAAGCGGCGGTGTGGTTTTGGGATGCACTTCGGCAGCGTCTAGGGCGTGCTGCAGGCTGCCTGCCAGTGTGCTTGCTAGCGACGCTACGCCAGTGATGGGCGTCGGTTCATCGACCGCTTCTATGCGCCCGAGTGCACTGCGGAGCGAGTCGAGTGTGGCCTTGCTGATGCGTGGGGCGAATACTTGGGCAAGCGCGGAGCCTACCTGGTCGATCGTGTCGGCTGTGGCGTCGAGCAGCTGGCCAAATTCGGCGTCGGTCAGGCCCGCTCGTTTCAGGTCGCTGATAGCGGCGATGATATCGTGAATGGCTGTATAGCTACCGTTCATACGGCTACGCAGTGGATTGTCGTAGTCGAGCGAATCGAGAATCTCGGTGACAATGCGATGCCTGGCGAGTTCGTCGGCAGCGCGCACGTCGGCACCACTGTAAAAATATTCGCGGTAGCGGTTCATTACTTCTGTACCGAAGGCGTGAAACGTAAAAATTGACACGCTATATGCTGCCCGACCAATGATGTCGATCAGGCGCTTTTGCATAGCGATCGAACCAGCTTCGGTAAAGGTGAGGCACAGAATGTTTTCGGGTAATACGTCGGTCTGCTGCAGTATGTTGGCCGCACGCATGCTGAGCAGCTCGGTCTTGCCCGTACCAGGGCCTGCAATCACCATAACAGGGCCGTCAATTGTGTCGACGGCCTTTCGCTGGTTATCGTTTAATTTTTTGTACCGCGCCTCGAAGTTCATTACTGTTTAGTATAACAAACTAGGCTGCAATAGGACGTGGCTCAAACGCATCCGATACGTGCTGGATTGCCGCAAGCATTGCTGCGCCACCTAGGTGCACGGCCGCCGGGCTACTTTCTATGACTTCATGTACTCCTTCGAGTCGTCGCTGCCACTTCTCTTGTGCGCGTGGAGCTGCAATACTCAAATGGCCACCACCTTTGACGTTGTCGACAATTAAGTAGGGGTACTTTGCCAAGATTGGCTCCCATCGCCTGCCTTGCCCCATGATGTCACCTAAGAAGTTCGTGACATAACCACATGTGTCGCTCGGCATATGTTCCGCAGCCTCGCCTGTCTCTCCACTAAGTAACGCGGGTATCTCTTTCATTTGCTGAAAGAGCATACGCGGGTGCACGGCTATGGTGCGTGGGTACGTAAACATCGCGTTAAGGGGTAGCTTTACAAATGAGCCCATGGCGCTAAGCTCGTTTTTTGCGAGCTCCGGTAGCTTGGAGAGGTCTCTTGAAGGGCTAAAGCCTAACGGGAAGCAGGGTACCATGTTGTCACTATATATGACTTTCTTATCCCCTATGTATGGCGCCTTGGCAATCATGCCAAATCCATGCATTGCACCTCGAGATATACCATCTTCCCATATATTATCAGTGTCGCGATCGTAGCGAATGTTGAGGTAATCATTAATTGTGAGTACATTGCATACATTGCGTCCAAAATGGCCGATTCTTCCAAGGTTTTGCTGTGGGGAGACGATAGTGTAATCGATACCGAGGGCCGTGGCGCGATCGGCTCGATCCCTATTAAGTCCAAGCTCATGCGTGAGCCAGGCGGTAGTTGCAATGATGCCAACGTCGATAGTACGTTTTTTGGCAATAGACGATGTCACTTCATAGACGGCACCGCTGTCCATAACGATCCGTTCTTTTCGATGAACGGCGTGTGGCGTTTCGTCTTCGTAGATGGTAGTTGTTTTTGTTGGATTGACATAGTTCTCGTATGGCAAGGACAAAAAATCCCCGCTGGTGTCGCGGGGCGTGGTTTCAAAATCGGGTGTTGAAGTAAAAGGTGTTTCCATATATGCAGTCATGGCGCTCTCCTTACACGAATGTGCTGCGAGTATACTGCTCTTGTTTGTTTTTGTAAAGTACTTATACTTTCATTATACCATAAGTTGTATAATATGTCCAGTCTCGCCCCTGTTTGTGCTATACTTACTTCATCATGCACGATATCTACGATGATTTGGCGCTGGAACAGATTGCTAAAAAGCAATTTGGGGTGAGCCTGGAGATCGATCAAGTGATTGTGCGACAAGTGCCCGTGAGCCGAACCACACATGCCACGGTGTTTTTGACCAAGAAAAAGCAGCTCTATGCCTATGTGAACGGTCAGTCAAAGCTGGTGCTAGGCGACGTGAAAAAGATTGTGAGTCGTATGGGGCTTAAGGCCGAGCTATATATACCACCGAAGGGCCAGCCGAACTATTTTGATGATATTGGCCGCGAGCATGTGCGCGCGGTATTTCCTGGTAAATCGGTGATCACGGCAAATGATTTGGTGTATTACCGTACACTAGCACCGTATAATCCTGCGCTGGTACAGGTACAAGAGGTACTCACGGGCGAAATCAAGCAGTTCGACACCGACGCCGCCGGTGATTGGCGGGTGGCGGCAAAGTTCGCGTATAGGCGTATAAAGACGAGCTAGAAAGCAAAACACCCGCCTCCTCTCTCGAGCAGACGGGTGTTTGCTTGTGAGAGGACGGCGGGTCAGTTCTTGAAGATGCTTCCGAATCCAACGAAAGCGGATCCGAGGGCACCGATGCCACCGAAGAAGCTCACGAAGCCCATGGCTCCATCGCCAGCGTACCACTCAAGGCGGACGTCGGCCAACCAGAGGCTCGTGACAACCAGTCCAAAGACTGTCGCCAGCCAGAGGGCGAGTCCGACTGCGCCAACGACATGTTTGTTGATCGCCTCATGGGCCACCGCCCTTGTCAGGATGGGCAGCACGATTGCAATGGCGAACAGGACAATGACGACCGCGGCCAGAACGGGAACGGACATTTTCTCAACTTTCTCCGTAGGGCGCACACGAATTTCGTGTGATGAAAACATCATATCATATCAAATCATATTTGTCAAGGATGACAAGGTGTTCTATATGGGGTGTACGGGGGAAGAAGTTGTAGCCTTGATGATGGCGAATGCCGTATTTTTCGGCCAACCGGGCAACGTCACGAGCTTGAGTGACGGGGTTGCAACTGAGGTAGATGATGCGAGGTGGTGTGGTTTCGAGTAACCTAGCGATGACGTCTTCGTGTAGGCCCGCGCGCGGTGGGTCGACGATGATTATACTGAGGCTACCAATGTGGTCGAGCGCTTTTTCGCTGGGTGCGAGTATGGCTTTTGCCCCCGTTTTGCCGAGTTTTGCGATGTTTTGTTGCATTTCGCGTACGGCATGTTCGTTTGACTCAACCAGGGTGACATTGCTGCCACCGATTGTGAGGCCTATTGTGCCAACACCAGAGTAGAGATCAACGACACCTGCGTTCGCCTTTTCACCATCGAAATCCTCAGAAACGGCTTCGCTCCGGGCTCGATCAAGGGCTCCCGCGCCTTGTCGAACTCGGGCTGCAGATGTTTCCTCTGATTTGATGGTGAGCGGCTCGCCCGTGCTCACGTCTACCCAGTGCTCCATGTCTTTCAATGCCTGTTCATATACGGGCAGATTGATCTGAAAAAAGCCTTCGGTGGCATAAGTAAACGGTACGTCCAGAATAGTGTCGGATAGGCTGCCGCTGCTGGTTGCCGCAAGGCGCTTAGTGATGACGCTGGCGGGGCTTTTGGGGTTGGAATAGATGACTTCGGCGCAGATGACATTGGTGAGATCGACGGTATGTAGTAGCGCTTCGGCGTCGAAATCGTCGTTTTTGACGTAGAGCTGCCAAGCGACCTGGCCTTCCCTGTTGTTACGGATTAAAAGCGTTTTGAGCGTACGGCCGTCGATGCGTAGCTGGTGCAGAGCCGCTAGGACTGTTTGGCCGGTACGGTTTATGGCGTCAGATGCCAGGCTGGTGCTCTGTACAGTGATCTTACCGTGTGTGCCACGGCGAAAAAACGCCAAATCGAGCGTTTCGCGCTCGGTGTCGTACCAAAAGCTAAATTCTACCTTGTTGCGGTACCCGTACTCTACCCCGTCGCTATATACCGTGATAGGGGTTGGCAGCACTATGTCGTGCAGCTCAAAGGCTTCTTCTATGAGTGCCGATTTGTAGTGCTGCTCAGCGTCAAACTGCATGATCTGCCAGGGGCTGGTGCTGAGGTAGCTGTCGGGATCGCGCGGTACTATGCGCTCTGGTGATGGCGTGATGACCTCTGTGACGACCGCCTCTACGAAGCTAGACTTCTTTTTGGTTACCTGTGCACGTACTTTTTCACCAGGCAGTCCACCCCATACCAGGCATTTTTTGCCATCTTCAAGTGTGCCAATGGTTTGGCCGCCGCCAATGATACGGTCAAGCGTGAGCTCGACCTCTGGAAAAGTTTTCCTAGACATTGGTGCTATTATAGCATAATTAAGCATAATATTATTGACAAATATCAAAATCTATGATAAAATGAGCAGTGTTATGTCGGGAGAAACGACTACCATCACACCTGTGAGCGTCGCTGAACGCAGTCAGAGCCAGCAAAATGGTGAGTTAACTGCACCCGAAAATCTTGTAACTCGTATGATGGGTCGTGGACGTGCTGTTTTGAATCACATGAACGGCTTTCCTATGACTACCCTTGAAAAGCCTGTACGCACCGCAGAAGAACAACAGGAAATCGACGACCTGGAAGAAGCGTTTAACCAACCAAGCTATACGCCGGACCATGAACGCCAGACGGGCCGATTGGATCGTCTGCGCAGCAAGCTCGGCATGCTCGCCGCACGCGCTAATCTGAAGCTATATGAGCTACAAACTGGTACATCGTCTGAAGGTGTGTCGAAAGTTGGCCGACTATTTGAAAAGAATGAAGCTCGTCGCCAAAGACACCAAGTTGAAGAAGGTGATGCTGTGCACACCCGTGCGCGTAAATTCGTTGTTCGTAACCTAGCTGAATTGGCCGTTGGCGGTGTGATGGCTGGTGCATTTGCCGGTAAGGCTTATTTTGCAACCAAGGGCATTCACTGGAATGAACACCTAAAACAGCCACGAACAGTGACAATGGGTGTCGATATGGCCGCCAATGCCATAGAGTACACACCTGTTACCACTGACTTTAGTGAGTATGCGAATCACGCTATTGTTATTGGTGGTCGCGGCGATACGGCGAGTCTTTACCTTTATAATACGCTTGATGCGCAAAACGTTATTGACGGTAGCGGCGACAAGCCAGTCAATTATCCTGCTAGTATCGCACCAGTCGACTCTGTACGCATGGATGTTTCGACAGGTATTGCATCACAGAACGCGCAGAACTTCTATAATCCTAATGATCCAACTCAGCAGACAATCTACGGCTTTTCAGAGGGCACTGCCGGTGCAATTGATGCGTATAACCAAATTGTTTCAAATAACGGCGGTGTCAAACCTGACAACCTTAGCCTCGTGATCATAGGCTCACCGTATGCGCAGGGCGGATTCTTCAATAGCGATTATGTTGGCATTGCGCGACCCGTACTCGACTCGATGGGCATTCCTACAGACAAGGTTGTGCCTGCGGGTGCGACAGTTATGTACTCGCCAAATGATTTCTGGGCAAACGGAGACAATCAGTCATTCCTTGGTATGCTGTCGCAACTAGCGGACATTGGTGTTGGGCACAAGGTGCCCGACATGAATAGTGATCAGTTCTATTCATTCGTCGACTCGGATGGCGTGAATCATATGGTTCTCAAAGACCAGGTACATCCACTTGTTGAACTTGCGGAGGCTAACGGCATATATATGCCACCAGGCGCAAGCAATATATTGCAGCAATTTGCTCCCGTGAATAACGGCCTGAGCAACGAGGTGCCACAGCCAAATGCGCGTGCTGGTGTGCGAGCTATTGCGGATCAGATTGGGCAAGATGTTGGTAATCCAGAAGGTGCCGCTATGGTTGGCGATACTGTCAATAGGTACTACGGCGATGCAATACAGGCGAGCACAGTAGCTGTTAACAATATTCCAAACCAGATTGCAGCCGGTGACTGGCAGGGTGCGTCGGATAACTTTAATAACGCGCTTAATACCGCAGCCGAAGCAGCAAAACCGGAAAACGTCGTGAATCTTACGCGTGACACGATTGTTAACGGCACTAATCAGGCCGTGAGAGATCTTGTTGCGCCAGAGCAACAACAAGCAGCGCAGTTTGCGGCTGATATTTGGACCGGTTTTGTCAATAAGGTTGCAGATGATTTCAATGCAGGTCTGGCCAATAATCAGGCTCCAGCGCCTCAGCCAACATCGCAGGATTGGCAGCCATGGATCGATGCCGGTATGAATCTGGTTAACGGACTCCTTAAACCGCCGCAGCAGTAATGCTATTGATCGAAAAGCCGCCACACTAGGCGGTTTTTCATATGGGGTCATGGTATGATAAAGCTAATGACTATCCCCTTGCCTAGCGATGAGCAATTGACTGCGGCTGATCCGTGGCTCGCACCGTATGTGGCCAAAATCACGCAGCGACTCCGCCATACGACGGCATATGCTGAACGCATTGATCCACATGGCGACATTGCTAGGTTTGCACTTGGGCATCTGCATTTTGGACTGCACAAGTCGGAAAAAGGATGGGTGTATCAGGATTGGGCGCCGCATGCGACCAAAATCTACCTGGTTGGTGCGTTTTCTCACTGGAAAGACGACCCCGAGTATGAGCTGCAGCGCAGAGAAGATGGTGAGTGGGGTGTCACGCTTCCCCTAAAGGCACTCAAACATGGTGATCACTACAAGCTCCATGTGTATTGGAACGACGGTGAAGGCTACCGCGTGCCCGCATGGGCAACCTATACGGTGCAGGACGACACAACCAAGAACTTTGACGCGATTGTATGGGACCCGGAAGATTCATACGTGTGGCACGACGAAGATTTTCGCCTGCAGGAGCCACCACTTATTTACGAAGCCCATATTGGCATGGCGACGGCCGAGGAAAAGGTTGGTAGCTACGCTGAATTTACCCGCGATGTGCTGCCGCGTATCAAGGCGGCTGGCTACAATACCGTACAACTGATGGCGATTGCCGAACACCCTTACTATGGTAGCTTTGGCTATCATGTATCGTCGTTTTTTGCGCCAAGTTCGCGTTTTGGCACACCTGACGACTTAAAGAAGCTTGTCGACACAGCGCATGGCATGGGTCTGGCGGTGATTATGGACCTAGTGCAGTCGCACGCTGTGCGCAATGAGATCGAGGGTCTGAGTCGCTATGATGGCAGTTATGGCCAGTATTTTCATGCGGGTGACCGTGGCGAACATAGCCAGTGGGACAGCCGCGTGTTTGATTATGGCAAGCCAGAAGTGGCGCATTTTTTGCTGAGCAATTGCCGGTACTGGCTGGACGAGTTTCATATGGATGGCTATCGGTTCGACGGCGTGACAAGCATGCTCTACACCCACCATGGTTTGAGCGTGGATTTTGACAGTTACGACAAATATTTTGAGCACACCGACGCGGACGCACTTGCCTATCTGACACTTGCCAATCAGTTGATTCACGAGGTAAAGCCGCGTGCAATAACCATTGCCGAAGATATGAGTGGTATGCCAGGGTTGGCCTCGCCTGTGGCGGATGGTGGTGTGGGATTTGATTACCGGTTGAGCATGGGTGTGCCTGACTTGTGGATTAAGTACATAAAAGAACTCAAGGATGAGCAGTGGAATGTGTCGCAGCTGTACCATGAGCTGACGCAGCACAGGCCCGAAGAACGGACCATTAGTTACGCCGAAAGCCATGACCAAGCGCTGGTGGGCGACAAAACGCTCATCTTTCGCCTGGCAGACAAAGACATGTACGACCATATGCTGGTTGGTGACGATAATCTGGTGATTGATCGAGCACTGGCGCTGCACAAAATGATTCGCTTGCTCACGGCAAGCCTCAATCACGGCGGATATCTGAACTTTATGGGTAATGAGTTTGGGCATCCGGAATGGATCGATTTTCCCCGTGAAGGCAACGACTGGTCGTACAAGTATGCTCGGCGGCAGTGGGGCCTGCGCGATGATCCAAAGTTGAAGTACAAGTACCTGGCTGCCTTTGACCAGGCGATGATTGCTACGCTGCCGAACGTGAGCGGAGAACGAGATTATACTTGGCAAAACGATGGTGATTACGTGCTGAGTTTTATGCGCGGCGACTTGGTATTTGTGTATAATTTTCACCCCAGCAAGTCGTTTACGGATTACCCTTTGCCTGCGAAACAAGGCGAGTACAAAGTTGTTTTGTCGTCTGACGATGCGCAATTTGGCGGGTTTGACCGCATTAATACCTCGCTAACCTACCCCGCAGGTAGCGACGAGCGAGTAAAGCTGTATTTGCCTGCAAGGACGGCCATCGTCCTCCGCAAAACCTAGCATCACATCAAATATTGCATTATAATATCTTCGTGTAAAAATCAAAATTCCGACTTTTCATCCCCGTTAAGGGTTTAACCTTTTGCTAACATGGGCACCGGATCAGGAATTCTGGCCGTATGGCAATAGCTGAAGTTTCCTGAGCGGCGGTCACGAAAGCCATGTGCGTATAACGGCATATGCGAGCGTCGCCACTGTGGCGGTCAGTACTGCGCCCCAAATAAGATCGATCACAACAAGCCCGATAGGCCATGATTTGAGCGTGGCAAGATTAGTGAGGTCATAGGTAGCGTAGGCCACAAAGCCAAATAGGGCACCGTAGCCAAGGGCATGCTGCCATGATCCCTTTTCGAGTGCAGGTGTAAGGACAAACACGACCACGCCGACAATGTATATCGCATAGAATGCAACTGCTGCAGTCATATTTGGCCTATCGAGCAAGAGCTGACCAATGTAGCTTTTGTATAATTTGTTGGCTATGACACCAAGCCACAGCGCATCGAAGACACCCATAATACCTGCTGCAACGATAAACCTTACAATAAAATCACCCATGTATTTAGTATAGCGCAGTCTAGTCGTGACAAAAGGGAGGCTGTATACTTATGGCATGAAAGAGCTTTCCAAACACTCTGTAGTGCCAAAGTGGGTGCGAATAATCATACCAACAGTGATTATCGTGGCGTGGTTCGCAGTTGCAGGTATTGGTGGGCCGTATTTTGGTAAAATTAGCGGCGTTGCAACCAATGATCAGTCAAGCTTTTTACCGGCAAGTGCTGAGTCGACAAAGGTGCGCGAAAAACTTGCAGCTTTTCAGGGTAGCAATACAGTGCCAGCGATCCTTGTGTTCGACAAAAATGGCAAAGAAGTCACTGCTGAGGACCTGGCCGCTGTCACGAAAACAACCAACGGTCTCAAGGAAATTGATGGCATCGCAAGCCTGTCGCCGCCAATACAATCAGACGATAAAAAGGCACTACTTGTTGTTGCGAATATCTCCGACATTGGCGCATACAAAACCCTCGTACCAAAGATCAACGACAAGTTAGCTGCGGCAACTCTTGCTATGTCATCGTATGTGACGGGGCCAATTGGCTTTTTGTATGATCTCGGCAAAGCGTTTTCGGGAATCGACGGATTACTACTTGGCGTAGCGCTGGCAGTCGTTTTTGTCATTTTGCTCATCGTCTATCGATCACCGATACTGCCATTTGTTGTACTATTTGTGGCCCTTAGTGCACTGACGGCGGCTATTTTGCTGGTTTACTATCTGGCAAAGGCAGATGTCGTGACGCTGAACGGTCAGGTACAAGGCATCTTGTTCATACTGGTGATTGGTGCTGCGACCGACTACTCGTTGTTGTTTGTTGCGAGGTATCGCGAAGAGCTGGAACGACACGAATATTCGTACCAAGCTGTACTAGCGGCCTGGCGTCGAGCATTTGAGCCGATTGTTGCCGCTGGCGGTACGGTGATTGCGGGATTACTCTGTTTACTACTCTCAGACCTCAGTTCAAACAAAGCGCTCGGACCAGTTGGGTCACTTGGCATCATTATGGGAGTGGTGGCAGCACTCACCTTTCTTCCTAGCATTTTGTTGGCATTTGGTCGCACTGTATTTTGGCCCCGACGTCCACGCTATAATCATCAATTGCCCGCTGGTTCAGGTGTGCCAAAAACTGGTTTATGGCCACGTACCGCACGCTTCGTAGGTAAGTACGCCCGGCCGATATGGATCACTACAACTGTTATTTTGGTTGTGGCGGCGATTGGTATCGGTAGCCTGAAAGCAGACGGCGTCGCAGACAGTGATTTGATCTTGGGGCCATCGCGTTCTCGTGACGGCCAAAACGTACTTGACGCACATTTTGCCGGAGGATTCGGTTCTCCCACGTATGTCATTACCAACCAGCAAAGGCAAGCTACTGTGGTCGCAAAGCTTGATGCAGAAAGCGGTGTTAGTAGCGTATCAGTCACAGCAACTGGCATACAGACTGGCCTCTTGCCAGTTGGTGATACACCAAGCACACTACCAGAGTTCTTACGTCGTCAGGCAAAACCCACTGTTGTCGATGGCAACGTACTTCTTGCCGCAACACTGTCTGATAGCCCAGACTCCGAAGCAGCGCAAAGTACGATTGAGCGTATTAGGACGGATCTCAGAGCGATTGACAGCTCAGTGCTTGTTGGGGGCACAACTGCGGTGCAGCTTGACACGAACCAGGCGGCAATTCACGATCGTAATACTATCATCCCGACCGTCCTGATTGTTATAACGATCATCCTCATGGCGCTACTACGCTCATTGCTTGCTCCGCTTATACTTTTGTGCACCACTGTGTTGTCATTTGCCGCAACACTTGGTGTATCGGCATTGCTTTTCAATCACGTCTTCCACTTCACCGGAGCCGATCCCTCGGTCGTACTATATGGCTTTATCTTTTTGGTTGCACTTGGTATTGATTACAATATATTCCTGATGACGCGCGTGCGCGAAGAATCGATCAAATCTGGCACTCGCAAGGGCGTATTGATTGGATTGATTGTTACGGGTGGTGTGATTACTTCGGCTGGTATTGTGCTGGCTGCAACCTTTGCCGCGCTGGCGGTAATCCCGATATTGTTCCTGGTGCAACTGGCGTTTATCGTTGCGTTTGGCGTGCTACTCGATACGATTATTGTGCGTTCGCTACTTGTCCCTGCTTTTATCTACGATCTAGGAAGCAAATCCTGGTGGCCAGCTAAACTAAAAAACTAAATACCAGGTATTTTTAAATAAGAGGTTAGAATTTAATTATAATCACTCCCTTCCATCGCATCGAAAAGACGTGAGAGCGTGTTGTATAATGAGAATATGAAAATTGCTATATCTGGTCTTGGGCGCATGGGCGGTCAAATTGCCAAAAAACTACAAGAAAACGGCCATACAGTAGTGGCGCATAATCGTAGCGCCGACAAGGTCGACGAAGCCAAGGAATACGGCGCAATCCCCGCCTACTCTGATCAAGATGTGATCGACGCATTTGAAGGCCAACCGGTCACACTATGGATCATGCTTCCGGCCGAGATCATTGATGCCAAGGTCGACGAATGGCTGGCGATTTTGCCAAGCGGCAGTACGATCATCGACGGCGGTAATAGTGATTACCGTGGTGATGCGGTGCGAGCTGAACGAGCCGCTACAGCTGGTGTGCGCCTGCTCGACATCGGCACTAGCGGTGGTGTATGGGGCCTAGAAAACGGTTTTTCTATGATGGTTGGCGGCGACAAATCGTCGTACGACGAGCTGACGCCCGTGCTCGATACATTGGCTGCGCCTCGTGGTGGACACCAGTATTTTGGCACCAACGGGACCGGGCATTTTGTCAAAATGGTCCACAATGCGATCGAATACGGCATGATGCAATCATTGGCCGAGGGCTACCGCGTGCTACGTGAAGGTCCGTATAAAGAGATTGATCTGGCCGCTGCCGGTGATGTATGGCAGCAGTCGAGCGTTGTGACGAGCTGGCTGAACGACCTGACGCGCCAAGCGCTGCATGAAAACCCCAATCTTGATGGAATTGAAGGTGTGGTGGCCGAAAGTGGCGAAGCTCGCTGGACGCTTGAAACTGCAAACGAACTTGGTATCCCTATGCCGGCAATTCAGGCATCATTCGACGTGCGACTTGCCTCGCAGCAGGGTCAAACCGACTTTTCAACCAAACTACTGGCTGCTATGCGCAACAAGTTTGGTGGACACGATATTAACGGCAAGCAGTAGTTAGAAGCTACTGCTTCATTGTCTACTAAGCAGCTGCTTGGTTATTGATTGCTTTACCGGAAATTTTTGTCGGTGTTATTGATTGGATATTCTGAATAGGAATGACGTATTGATAGAGCCCTTCTTCGCCCCCCAATACGAGACTTGGTACGCCATTGTAGCGCGCATTACGCTCATCGGGATCCTCTATCTTGACACCTCTCCTTGTCTCGATCGCTTCAAGAAAGTCGATATCTGTGATCCCCCCGCTAACAGAATAGCTCCCATCTTGATGGCCAAGAGGCACTGGTTTCCCGTCTACTCGGCTAGTTGTAAAGTAGTAGCCGCCACTGCTTGTCTTTAGTTTGAGCTGCAGGCCAAAGTCTACGAGTATCTGCATCCGCTGGGTGAGCTCATAGTTGAGTTTGCTCAGTCGGTACTGTCGCTCTTCGGGAGTTGCGTCGGCCAGTGAAGCCTTTGCTTGTTCGGTCATTTCATGCGCAATTGCCCAAAACTTTTTGACAAAGGCTGTAGTTCTTTCAGCAGTGTCGTCCAATAACTCCAGCGCATCCATTTCAGATATTGCGTGAGGATCATCGGTTTGTGTAGCGAATAGTTTTTCTAGCGGATTGTCTGCCTCTGAAGCCATGGCGTTTCCTTAGAACTGATTCCACAAATACTGATTTGTGACTTCGTGATGGTAGAGCACCTCTGCACCCTTGACCTTGGTGCCAAGTTCACGTGGGTTGCGGTTTGCTACTTCTACTTTCCAGTCGACGTACTTGCCTTTGGCGCTTTCGCCCAGCAGCGTCGTCATGTAGTCGCTCGCCTTAAATATACGAATAGAATCGCCAATGGTGCCTGGCAAAAAGCGCAGGCGTGGACGCTTGTCGGCTTTTTCGTCTTTTGGCGACACGTCTTCGATGCCTGTTTTTAAAATGGCATACAGCGCAAGGTATGGATTGCTGTCTGGTGCGACCGAACGAACTTCTATACGTGCAGTTTTTTCGTTGGCAAGTGGTATGCGGATCATCGAACCACGATCACTACCACTTACTTTGATTTGGTTTGGTGCTTCAAAGTTAGGATCGAGCCGACGATAGGCGTTGACACTACTGTTGAACGTAAGACATAGCTCTGGTGCACGGTTGAGTACGCGTCCAACAAAGTCCCAGCCGATCTTGCTGAGTCCGTCGTTACCCTTGGCATCGTAAAAGATGTTTTTACCATTTTTACTCAGCGACAAATTGGTGTGCATACCGCAGCCGTTGATATTTTGGCGTGGCTTTGGCAGGAATGTTGCGGTCATACCCATTTGCTCGGCAACCTGACGGCAGACGAGTTTGTAAATGAGAATCTGATCACAGGCGCGCACAACGTCGGTGTAACTGAAGTTGATTTCAAACTGTGATGGCGCAACTTCGGCATGGTCTTTTTCGTTTTTGAAGCCCATGGCGCGGATTGCTTCGGCGGTGCGGTCAATAAACTGACGCAGCACGTCGAGTGGCAGTGAATGGTAGTAGCCACCAGTGCTGGTAAGGCTAAAGCCAATATTGCTGTCGAATTTTTGCTCGGCGTCGACGCCTTCCATTAGGAAGCCTTCGATTTCTGGTGCCATGTAGGCTGCTAGGCCGTCCTTTTTCTTGATTGCTGCCGCGTATTGCTGCAGGCGTCCACGAAAGTCAGATTCGTAAGCGCTGAGATCGCGGCTGCAGATGTTTGCAAAGACGAGCACTTTGCCGGGTCCAAAAATATCGGATGGCAAAAATGTGATGCTTGTCCAGTCGACAACCAGTCGTAGATCGCTTTCGTGGAGCTGTGAAAAGCCACGGATCGACGAACCGTCAAACGTCAGGTTGCTCAGCGAATCAAGGAAAAACTGTTTGTTGTAATCGAGCATATGCAAGCGACCTTCAATGTCTGAAAAACAGACGGTCACAGCCTTGATGCGCTTTTCGGCGCTAAGGTACTTTACGTGTGCGGTCTCTGCTTTTGCAGGATCGGTAAGCGCGCGCGCTTTAAGGTTCATATCTTCGAGCTCCTCGTATGTAAGCTCTAGGAAGTTTTTGAGTGTTGTGGTGTTCATAGTATGATTCTCCTATTGTTTAGGAAAGGGTTCACCCTTTCCAGGCATGCATCGGAATAAATCCACTGCAGCCTTCCTATCCCCTAAAGGCCTTCGGCTTACTTTTTGCTGGTACGATTGGCTCAGCAAATACGTACCCGTCTTCTTCGTGTTGGCCCTTGTCGAGGCCCATGACTTCCTCGTCTTCGCTCACACGCAGACCAATAGTCATGTCTATCAGTTTAAGCAAAATCCAGCTAACAATAAAGGCGAAGGCCACCGCCGCCCCTACTGCGACGGCTTGGTGGCCAAGGAGGGTCAGTCCTCCGCCATGGAGGAGTCCGTTGGCACCAGCAGGATTAACTGCGGTCTCGGCGAGGATACCGATAAGCAGCGCGCCAACAATACCACCTACGGCATGGACGCCAACAACGTCAAGTGCATCGTCGTAACCAAGCTTGAGCTTGAGCCCGACGGCATATGCACAGACGACACCAGCGACCAGACCGATAACGATGGCCGACAAAGGACTGACAAAACCAGCGGCTGGCGTGATAGCGACCAGACCGGCAATAGCACCACTTACCGCACCAAGTGAAGTAACTTTACGTTGGCGAAGGTAATCAACGGCAGCCCAACCAAGGGTTGCGGCGCCTGCAGCAACGGTGGTCGTGACAACGGCAGATGCAGCAAGGCCACCGGCGCTCAGTGCACTACCAGCGTTGAAACCGTACCAGCCAAACCATAGCAGGCCAGCGCCAAGCATGGTAAATGGCAGGTTGTGCGGTGTAACGGCACGAGTCTTAAAGCCAGCACGTTTGCCGATCACTATTGCTGCTGCAAGTGCAGCAATACCTGCACTAATGTGCACAACGGTACCACCGGCAAAATCAAGTGCGCCAAGTTCGCGGATCCAACCGCCAGGTGCCCAGACCCAGTGTGCGAGAGGCGCGTATACGAGCAGTAGCCATAGGCCTGTAAAGAGCATGAATGCCCAAAACTTCATGCGCTCCGCAAAGGCGCCAGTGATTAGTGCTGGTGTGATTGCGGCAAAGAATAGTTGGAACACTGCGAATGCCAGGAACGGAATCGTTGCAGCAAAGTCGGCATTTGGCTCTTGCCCTACTCCGTTAAAGCCAAGGAAGTTAAATCCACCAATCAAGCCATTGGTGTCGGTACCAAACGCGAGCGTAAAGCCCACAAGTACCCATAGGACCGACACAAGCGCTAGTGCAAAGAAGCTTTGCAAGGCTGTAGCCAGCACATTTTTGGCACGAACCATGCCCGAATAAAAAAACGCCAGCCCAGGAATCATCAACATGACCATGGCTGCCGAAATGAGTACGAATGCTGTATCACCAGTGTCCATACTGTCCCTCCAACTTCTATGTAAATAATTATTATAAATATTTACATAATTAGTATTAATACATTCATTTTTACACTAAATTTTTAAATAAACAATGTTTTTGTGAGAAAAGTTATCCACAGTTGGATAGTTCTATCTTTTGTTCTTGAGGCTCCAAGAACCAAGAGCCCTCCTTTTGTGTCGACAAAAGGAGGCGAAAAACTCGTGACGCTCCCCCTCCGCGTCAAGCTCTTATCGCCTCATCGTCATGGCGCGCCCAAAACTCGCGCCGAGAGGTTTCTCGGGCTCAGGCAGTTGGGCGTCGCGTCAGGATGAGGAGCTAAGAGCTAGTCGGGAGTGGGAGAAGCCACGGGTATGATGACTATTATTTACGCAGTAGAACTGCGAATTTTTTATTGGGCGCCGATTTGGAGGAGTTCGGCGCCAAGTTTGTTGCGGAAGTAATCGTCGTGACTGACGAATATGACGGCACCTGTGTATTTTGCAAGTGCGGTTTCGAGCTCTTCAATACTTGGCAGGTCAAGGTGGTTGGTCGGTTCGTCGAGTATGAGTAGCTGCGGATCGTTTGCTAGCATGGCGATCAGTTGAAACCTGGCCTTTTGGCCACCGCTCAGTCGTGCAATTGGTACTTTGCCGTCGCTTTCGGTAAATAGGTAATCACTCATAAGTGAGCGGATTTTGGTTGTGGTGATATCGAGTCCACGGTCGCGGTGCATTTGCTCAATTGCTTGTTCGAGTGGTAGGTCAAAATATGTTGGTGATACTTCTTGCTCGTACACACCTATGCGGGCATGCTTATCAATGGTCAGTTCGCCGCTGTATGTCGTGACGGATTGATCACCCAGTATGGCTTTAATAAGTGTTGTCTTGCCTGCCCCGTTGCGGCCACGAAATTCTAGCGCCTCGCCTTCGCGCAAGTCGATGTCTACGTCGCTAAAAAGCGGGGTGCCATAGCCGATACTTAGCCCTCGTGCGGCCACAAGCACGTGCTTACTGCGTGATTCATTGTTCTTCAGATTGATCCGCACATTTTTTGCTTTGAACTTTTGGTATTGGTTGGCTGTTTTGTAATTCAAATCAGCGGCTGATTCTTTGTCGATCCAAAAAGTTGGTTTTTCTTTGGTCTGCAGATCAGCGAGCTCTTTGCGTGACTGCTCTTCGAGTCGTTTGAAACGCTGGATTGTACTAGGATTGCGTGATTTCTCTTTGAGCCGCTGATATTCGATGACCTTTGCTTTCAAATTCACAATTCGCTTTTCGATCATTTCAAACTCATTCATTTGGCTGCCGGTACTCACGGCATTTTGCTTGAGGTATGCGTCGTAGTTACCCTTAAAACTCTGTGACTTTGCATCTTTGATCTCGACGATTCGATCAACCTGGGCTAGTACATCACGATCGTGTGTAATCACTAGCACGGCTTCACGTGCCCGGGATAGCCAGTCTACAAATTGCTGCTTGGCAACGTAGTCCATGTGGTTCGTTGGCTCGTCGATCAGTGCCAGGTGTGCGTCGCTATGCATGATCTTGACGATCTCGACTAGTCGTTTCTGGCCACCACTGAGTGTGCTGAACTGCTGATGGGCAATGCCGCTTAGCTGAAAGTTATCGAGCTCACGTTCGATCTGCTCTTCGATCTGGTAGAAACCTTTGTCGTCGAATCGCTGCAGTGCTTGACTGTAGGCATCGATGAGTTTCATGTCGCTTCCCATTTTTTCAGGGTATGTTTCGATGATATGGCTGAGTTTGCTGTATTCGGGGAGCCCTTGCAAAATGTACTGCAGTACGGTGAGTGTACCGACGTCGTGGTGCTCCTGCTGGGTGGCTACAATGGTTGCGCCGGGTTTGTATACTATGTCACCGGTAAAGTCTTTGTCGGTACCGCTTAGTATGCCAAACAGTGTCGATTTACCTACGCCGTTGCGGCCAATCACGCCGATCTTTTCGCCATCTTCAATAGTGAGCCGCACGTGTTGCATGAGGCTCTTGGCGCCAAACGACTTTTCGGTGATGGTGATATCGGCAATCATAACCTACTGATTGTACCACTAGTAGTCAACAGGGGTGAAATCAGGTACACTAAGTGTATGAATGATTCACAAAAACTCGAGGGTACCAAACTAGCAAATTTTGAGCCACAATCTGCCGTGGCAGAGCTGCAGATCACCGATGTGACTGTGGGTACAGGCGACGAAGTGCCGCAGGGTGCAACGATCACTGCGCACTACACGGGAGCGCTGGTGGCAGACGGCACAATTTTTCAAAGTAGTCATGATTTTGGCCAGGCTATCACCTTTCCGCTCAGCGGTGTTATAGCGGGCTGGACTCAGGGGGTGCCAGGTATGAAAGTTGGCGGTACGCGGCGACTTGTCATACCTGCAGCTCTTGCCTACGGAGCAAGCAGCCCTGCGTCCAACATCCCCGCAAATAGCGACTTGGTGTTCGATATTGAGCTGGTGGCTATCGCGTAAGGACGCGCACAACGATTGTTGCCCTTGCCCCTGTTTTTATTTACCACTAATAGCTGCTACTATGAACACGTGACGAAGGCTTGGAAAAAACAGTATCACCTTGGAAATAGAAAGATTATTGTTGTCGGCACTTTTCTTATTGCTGCTACTTTGATCATCGCGAGCGTTCTGGCTATGCAGGTGGCAGAACAGCATGATTTGAGTATTGCGACGCATGATCCCGTACCCACGCTTCAGGTGCCAACCATTGATGGAAAGGCTACTCCGATTGTAGGCACAAGTCCCATTGACTCGCCTGCGCCAAGTTCCGGGAAAGGACCCGACCTCGAGACGAGTGCTCACGCATCGTCTGGGAATATCACCTACACGCCAAAGTGTAGAGGCGCGGGCTGCGTAACTGCCAACCCAGGTTATTCCATAAATACGAACAGTGCGATTACCGTGATGAGTGGTACTGCCGCGGGTCCTTTTGTTGCCTCGACGAGTAGCGGAGCTACAGTAAACTGGTCAACTCCGCAGTATAATGGCACGGGCTTTGGGCCGTATGGCTATACGAATGGAAGCATGAATGCGCCATCGTTGCAGTACTTTATACGGGCGGATCCAAACGTTCCATCTGGTACATACATGCTGTACTTGAGCGCTATGCAAAGCAGAACAGAAACACTCGTAAGGGCGGCGATTACGGTTACGGTCCTGTCTCTGCTCGACTCGAGTGGCATGCCAGTTGGCCAGTGAACTCAGGTACTCCCATTAGTATAGGAAAACTGAAACGAGTATAGCTTAGCTATCGAACTGCCGCCTTAGCCAGTCGGCTAGTACGTCAACGTTATGCCAGGTGCATTTAAGAGTATACGTTTCATGCTTTGTATCATGTTCCATACCATCGAGACTAAACAAGAGATCATATACTTTGTCTTCATCGAAAAGCTCTGATACAAATTTACGATATTTTGGCTTGATATATATATCAAAAATCTCGCCATCCGTATAAGCAATACAATAATCCATGGGCGAAAGTGACCTATCTTCAAAATTGTTTGGGATTCCTTCGAACTCTAACGCAAGCAAGTCGTCGACTATCATGCCGCGCTCGACAAGCGCACAAAATACAATGGCAATATGCGATGAAGCGAGCTTACCATTCACTGGTGCTTCATGGTACCACATCGAGTCAAGTTTACGCATTCTTATTCTCTTTATCGGGATGCATTACAGTAACCTCGACCCCTCTTTCTTCTACATATTTAATCTTGCGTTTTTGTGCTTTAGTGAACGCCGCACCATGCTGCATATGGTATGTAATTGCCATTGAGCCATCTGGCCACGGACCTATCATGATTGGTGACAAAATCCCATATGGAGTCCATAGACCATAGAATATTTGTGTCGGCTGCGCATAATATTGGTCGTCTTGATTGGGCCTAAGGAACTTGCTACTTATTTCCGACACGACTGAATACCTTTACTTTCCCGTAAGCGACACATACTTTATATAAGTAGGCACCCCGTATTGATCTAGTATAGCCTGGTCCTTCGCCTCCTGAACAGTACCACTATATCGTGCATTGCCTGACTTGACCTCAATATTAAATACTGGTTGGCCGTTTTTGTAAGCAGTAATATCTGCAAATCGCCCACGTTCATATCCGGCAACCTTGAAATACTGCTGAGTTCGCAACTCATAGTCCTTTGCGTATCGTGCCTTTGCCTGCTCGAGAGCAATTCTTTCGGCCTCTTTGCCGGCTGCCTTATTTGCGGCTAATTGGGCAGCTTTTGCTGAAGCGCTTGCGGCTGCTCGTACACCAGCTCCAGCAGCCTTGCTTGCAGCTACTGTAGCGCCACCGCTAACAACCGCACCAGCTGCACCAGCTGTGTCTATGACGGCTATAGTGATATTTGTAGGAGTCGGCTTCTTCACAGCTGTATGTATAGACTGCGCTGCCACAACTATTGATACCACTGCAATGACAACCATTATCACTGCAATGATCCATTGTCCGTTTACATCCTTTTGGTTCACCGGGTCTAGCACATATGCATACGCGTTGGCTGCGCCACCATCAACGGTATCAATCTGTAGGAACCTTCCAAGTTCAGGGATGTATACCCGGGCTCCCATTTGAATTGGCTGAATGAGGTAGCCACTCTCAGTAGCCTTTCGGTGCAAGCCCATATAGTCATTGCTAACTCCTGTAGCGGCATTCGCAGGCGCGTTGTGGTTCGCAAGCTTCTCGCCGAATGGTCCGTTTGGCGCAATAATCGTCGGTGTTCCGTCAGCATTAACTGTTGCCATTGTATTGCCTTGAATGTTTGAGATACTATAAGTCGTTGCACCCGCACTTGTACTTTGTGGCTTAATCGTTACCTTAATACCGCCTACAAGGTTGAGATATTTCTGGACCACGGTTCCGTTTGTGTCGGTTAAGAAGCTAGGGTCATCACTTGTTCCAGTAAAACCATAGTACGAGTTGTCTAGCGCTGTGCCATTGACACTGTATACCCGATGGTATATTCGATTGTTCACATCGCGTCCGTACGTAGTCTCGCGGCTTGCGCTTTCTGTGGTTTCTTTGATGCCGATGTTACGATCATTTGCATCGTAAGAGAATTCCGTCCGATGGGTGGCATCACCCATACCAGTTGTATTGCCATGGGCGTCATATGCCACTTGGCTAAATCTCTGGTCGGAGCTTGTGATAAGCTGGTCACCCGTGTTGTAGCAATAGGTTATCGTTTGTCCGTTGAGTGTATATGACGTACGGTTGCCGTCTTTTCCAGCGTCTATATTATTGTTAGGTACGCCGCTACAGCTAGAATCACTCGCCCCATAGCCGTAAGTAAATGTATTTCCCCCTACGGTAGCGCCTGTTAATCTGTCGGCTTTATCATAGGAATAAGTTTTACTTACCCCGTTCTCACTGCCGGACATGACCAGACCGGAAGTAGATCGCATTACCTCATCTGTAATATCGAGACCATTGACGTTATAGGTGATTTTCTTGGTCCGCCCTAATGAGTCACGAACTGTTGGACGTAGATTCATGCCTCCTTGGTAATCTACAGTATCAATACGGCTAAACTCATCGTACGTTATAGAAGCGAAAGTCACACCATCTAATTTCTGTTTTGATAGACGATCATACGCATCGTACTCATATGTTTCGGTTCCGACTGGGCTTGTACGTTGAGTCAGTTTGCCAAATACATCGTAAGTATTGGTAGTGATATTTCCTCGAGCATCAGTGTACTTAATAACGTGCCCTAACAGATCGGTTTCAGTAATAACTGTACCCGTGCTGTCTGAAATACTAGCAATGAGCGGGTTGCCGCCTACGGCGTAATTATTCGTAATACTGCGTCCGTTCATATTACCGATCGAAGGTACGACTGTGTTCACAATTTGTCCGCGAGAGTCGTAATTTAGGCAAGTCCACGGTTCGCTATTGTAGCGAGTCGCAATTACGTCACCCGACTCGTTATAGATTGTCTCCGAGGTGCGACCGGTTGGATCGGTTCCGCTCTTAGGTCTTCCGGCCTGGTGATAAGATTCAACCTCTGTTGTACAAGGATTGTCACGAGTATCGGCACCTGTGTAGTGTTGATATGTTGTAGAGGCACCTCCGGCTAAGGTATTGCTAGTCTGGCGCAGGTAGCCAGCACCCGGTGTTTCATAGGTGGCGGTAGATTGCAAATTGAGACCGGTTGGATCAAGTGTGGTTTTATCTACCAGCCCATATTCCGGTTTGCTGTATGTAGTGGTAGTTGCAATATTGCCAAGCTGAGAATCGTAGACTGTTTGAGACGTCGTAAGATTATATTCAGGTGTTAGCTGATACGTAAGGTTAGTGCCGGTAGGTGCTGACTGTCCCGGTGCTTTTTGGTGTAGTACCGCTACGGCGCGGCCATTGACGCCCGTACCTGTCGTACCTGACTTGAAAGTCTCGATTGTTACCGACACGTACTTACCAGCAAAGTCATTTGTATATGTTCCCTCTGGGCTAAATCGCTCATCACCGGTTGACCAGTCATTGACTACTAGCACGCTATCAATATATAGTCGTGCACCTCCTCCGTGAAATAGTCGGAATGTATAAGCACCAGTTTGATCGAGCTTCACTCTACCTGTAGCACGCATAGACAGACCATCAGTCGGAGTTACTATTGAATTTGTAAGATTTATATCATAGTAAGGCTCCGCTGTTTGTGTCATACCGGTTGCATAGAGTTTTGGCGTGCCAGTTAGTTTCGTATTATCAAATACACTTATTGCTAAACCATTCAAACCTTCATCAATACCCGTTTTCGTGTGAGGAACCTGGCTTGTATAGGAACTTAACGGCTCACGACTTGAGCTATACCACGCAGCCGGTGCTGGTCCGTAACTATCTGTTGCGCGATCAAGCTTGTCATAAATGGTTGTTGACTTCAGACCTGTGGCGTCGGTCGTAGAAAGTTGTAAGTCTTTGACAGCATCCCACTCGGTCAGGGCCGTCTTGCCTGTTAGGTCTGTTTCGGCTGTCGTGCGAAGTAGTGAATCGTACTGAATGTGCTTACTGAATCCATTAGGCTCCGAAGCACCAGCTATATGCATTTCGGTTGCCCCTGACTTGGATAGCTTATACTGTTGCGTGTCTGTTGACCCGCATGGCGTGAAGAATGCGTATGCTGTTGCTTGAGTTGTAATTACAGCAGGGGCATCGATTGAGCAGTCCGAAATCTTTAACGTCTGATCGCCAATCTGTGCATATGCTATCCCACTCGATTTAGTGTATGCAGTTATACCAATATCTGTTCGATTTGCCCTCGCCTGGACATTAACACCAGTAAACGACTGAGAGACAGAAGTTGACCACCCTGGGCTCGCCCTGTAGGTAGTTTTGCCGATGGTTTTGTCTGTACCCGCGTCACACCCGGTTGCATAAATATCGAGTTCCCATGCAGCACCCGACGTGATCGTGGGGGTGCCCGTGATACAGCCCGCCTGCGCGATGACCCCACCACAGCCCCATCCACCAGAGTAACAGCCCTGATAGAGTTTATTGTCTGTACCACGAACGACCCAGTCGAGACGGCCGTCGGACCAGCTAACCACTGACGGCGCACTCGCCATGGGTACATTGTTAAAGCTTGGAGATGTATCCCATCCATACCACTGATTATTGTCGTAGGCCCTGTGATTTAGCATATTGCCTGAAGTGGCACAGTTCTTCACGAATATATCAAGACGGCCTGCTTTCCACGATGCAGCCGACGGTTTTTCTCGTATGCAGCCGCCAAGCGACTCCCATGCCGACCAGGTTGTTCCGTCACTT
>Ga0116193_1000344_pt1 | contig 45187 bp, 29 predicted proteins | sample AD_UKC115_MetaG_FD_89892 | JGI IMG/M metagenome (GOLD analysis project Ga0116193, IMG submission 89892) | Active sludge microbial communities of municipal wastewater-treating anaerobic digesters from Hong Kong - AD_UKC115_MetaG | ecosystem: Engineered > Bioreactor > Anaerobic > Digestate... | reverse complement strand
CAACTACAATAAAAAAGCATAAAAATTAAAATTTATCCCAACCTTAAAAAAAAAACTATAAATAAAGAAAAAAACAAATAATAAAATATCGAAAACCGATACTAATTTTTAAAAAATAATATAAGGATAAGAAAAAAATAATGGAATACCGAACAATACCGAAAACCAAAGAAAAAATATCCTCACTAGGCTTTGGAGTAATGAGACTCTCAACAACCATGGGAACTGTTGACAAAGAAAAAGCAACCCAAGAAATCAAATATGCAATCGACAATGGAGTAAACTTCATAGACACAGCATACAGATACGGAAACGGATCCAACGAAAAAGTACTAGGTGAAATACTCACCCAACTAAACTACCGAGACAAAGTAAACATCTCAACAAAAATGAACCCCCTAAAAGTACACTCCTACCAAGACATGGAAAATATGTTAAATGAAGAACTAAAAAGCCTTCAAACAGACCACATAGATTATTACTTCATCCACAATGTAATGGACTACGAATTAATAGAAAATCTCCTAAACATAAACATAATCCAATTCTTTGAAGATAAAAAAGCTGAAGGAAAAATAAGAAATGTAGGATTTTCATATCATGGACCATACCAAGATTTACCAAAAATAGTAGATGCCTACGATTGGGATATGTGCATGCTACAATTCAATTACATAGACGAAAAAATCCAAGCAGGAATAAAAGGAGTGAAATATCTTGCAGAAAAAGGAATAGGAATTTTTATAATGGAACCCTTAAAAGGAGGATTACTTGCAGGAGAAATGCCTAAAGAAGTAGAACAAGTAATGGAAAAATCAGAAATCTACCGAAGCAATGCAGACTTAGCATTAAGTTGGGTATTAAATCATCCAGAAATAACATGCGTACTAAGTGGAATGAATAGCATAGAAATGGTGAAAGAAAACATTGAAATTGCAAGTAAAATAAAACCTAACAGCTTAACAACAGAAGAATTGGAAACAATTTCAAAAATTCGTGAGATAATACAAAGATTAAACAAAATAGATTGTACAACATGCGGATACTGTATGCCCTGCCCAAAAGGAGTAAACATACCCGAATGCTTCAAAAAATATAATGAAAAATACTTATTTGATTTTAAACTCTACGGAGTAAATCAAGCTCTATCACAATATGTATTCATACTTATGGGATTAATGAGTGAACCACAAGATGCAAGTTTATGCACACATTGTAATGCTTGCATAAAAAAATGTCCACAAAGTTTACCAATCCCTGATTTATTAGAAGATGTAAATAAAGAGTTCCATGGAAAACTCGTTAAAATTTCTATGCCTTTAATTAAAAAAATTGTTAAACTATTCAAAATTGTATAAAAAAAATGAGGAAAAGATAAATTATGACACCTGAAGAAAAAAACGAAAACTGTGAAATGAGCATGAAATATTGGGGATTATTATACGAAACCATAGACAACTTCCACAAATACGGAGGCCTACGTATAGTAATCTTATACGAACTAAAAGATGGACCATTAAATGGTAAAGAAATCAGTGATCAAATAGAATTACATCAAAAGAAACTACATGAAAAAAAGAAGAAAATATATTATACTAAACACGAAAAAGATTTAGATGATCCATTCACTAAAAAGAAAAAAACACGCCCATCACCAGGAAGCTTATATCCTAAACTCAAAAAAATGAGAGATGAAGAATTAATTGTCAAATTAAGTGATGGTAGATATAAAAACACAACACTTGGAAATGAAAAATTACATGAAGTAATAGATACTTTAAACAAAAATGAAGAATACTTCAATGCTAGTCCAATAGAAAATGCATTAGCAGATTTAGATTTCACAATAACCAAATTAGAAAACACTAATGAAGAAAATCTGAAAAAATATGATGATACTCTAATGGATTTAAGTAAAAGACTTAAAAAAGTTGCAGTAACCATTTATTCCAAAGATGATGAAAAAAATTAAATTATGAAAATTTTTAAGAAAAACATAAAATAAATTAAACAGGATAAAAACCATTATATTATCTAATGAGTTTTTATCCATTAAAAACTCTTTTTAACTTTAAAAAAATTCTTTATTTTAAAATTAACCAAATCATTAAACTGAAAACCTTTAAAAAGGTTGAAAAATATATTAATATTTAGAGTTTAATGAATATTTTTGAAAACAGAAGAAACCTAGTTTTAATTATTTTACTCAGTGCCGGTTTTATGGGCTCACTAGGACAAAGCTTATTAACCAGCGCATTACCTCACATAATGAGTGATTTTGCAATAAATGCAACCACTGGACAATGGTTAACCACTATTTATATACTTATTCTTGGACTTGTAACCTGTAGTAGTGCATTTATTATAAATAAATATAATAGTAAACATGTTTTCCAAATAGCTCTAGGACTATTTATATTAGGATCCATTATTGCATATATTGCACCTAATTTTTACATACTTCTTGCTGCACGAATTATTCAAGCAACTGGAACCGGAATAATGTATCCCCTATCACAAATTGTAATACTGTATTATTTTCCTGTTGAAGATCATGGGAAAGCTTTAGGTTATATGGGATTAGTAGTTGGGGTTGGACCTGCATTAGGGCCAACTGTAAGTGGATTCATTGTAGATTTATTAAATTGGAGAGCAATATTTAGTATTTTAACTATAATCGCAATCATATTGTTTATTATAGGTTCTTTTGAATTAAATGATATTAAAGAAAGATATCCTGTGAAAATGGACTTCCTTTCACTGATATTCTATGGTTTAGGTTTCATACTAATAATGTATGGAGTTACACAATGCACCAATTTTGGAATAAACTTATCAAGTACTTTACCTTTAATAATAGGTTTAATACTATTAGCAGGTTTTGTATATAAACAATTACATGCAAAATTACCATTATTAAAATTAGAATTATTTAAATGCCCAAAATTTGCAGCAAGCACATTTGTAGTTTGTTTAAGTTATATTTTAATGATGAGTGGAACACTATTAATCCCCCTTTATATTCAATCTGCACGTGGAATGAGTGCAATTACAAGTGGATTAATATTATTACCTGGTACAATTTTACACGCTTTCATGAATCCAATTGCTGGAGAGTTTCAAGATGATTTTGGTGCACGCTCCAGTAGTATAATTGGTTTTATTTTAATTATGATTGGAACTGTCCCATTTGTATTTTTCAATATGTATTCTAATATAATTTTAATAACTATGATTTATTGTTTCCGTATGGTAGGATTAAGTTTCCTCATAACACCATTACAAGCATATGGAGTAGACCCTTTCCCTAGAAGTGATTATAGTCATGGAACCGCCATATTAAATAGTTTAAGACAAATCACAGGAGCTTTAGGAACCAGCATATTAGTGGCAGTGGTTACAATATTTAGTACAAATAGAGCAGTAGATTGTATTGGAATTAACATGAGCTTTCTCTTACAAGTAGGCTTAATGATAATAGCATTATTACTTATTATTAAATATATCTATAATGACAATGTTAGAAAAATAAATGAATAACTAACATTATAAAATAGTAAAAACAAAATAGTATATTATTAATTAACTACTTTTTCTTGGAGGTAATAAATACTAATGGAAAAAATAAGTTATAAAAACAGACTCAAAAGACTAATCACTTCTGAAAGAAGACCAGATTGGTCAAAAATGCTAAATATGTTAGCAGGACTATTTTTATCAGTTGGATTAGGTTACCTTTTGTTTCCACAACTTATTTACCTTTTTATTATTACCAGTATATTAATAGGATTACTTGTAAACACTCCATTTCCAGTGAAAACCTTAAGCAAATATGCAGTAATGATGATTTGCTCTGGAGGAATAGCAGTTTTCACAGCTGCACTAGCAACAACAAACTTACTTATTGCAATACTATTTTTCATCTTATGGTTAATATTCTTCATAATAATGAGTATACGTGGAGGATTAAGTCGAACAGTAGGATTATTCACTATGTTCATTTATTTCATTAACTTGAATATAGTATTAAACAATGTGTTAAATATAACTCCCGGAATGAGTATCTTACATATTATACATCTTGCAGCATATTGTGGAACTATAGGTGCATTTGCAATATTCTTAGAAACAGCACCAACACTCTTTTTCAAATACTTACAACATGATCCTAGTAAATCAAAAATGCTTGCAGATTTATACTCTCCTAATATAAAATATGATGATTTTATAAAAAATAGAACCATTATTCTAGAAGCAGATGAAACTGATAGAACATTCACTCTTATAGAAATGGCAATGAAACTAATGATTACAAGATTCAACCTTGAACATGTAACAGAAGATATAAACCAAGAAAAAAAGGAATATTTCAATAAATTTATATTAGAAATAAACAAGTTACAAAATCAAATTAGTAATGCAATATTGCATAATACTGATGTGGGCATGATTTTAAATCTTACAGAATTACGTGAAACTGCCAAAAAAATTGATAAAATTGAAAGTTCAACACCCGAATATTTAAATGTTAAAAAAACAATCAATCACTATTTAAAAATTTTCACAAAACTTAATTTAGCACTAACTGGAGCATTTACCGAAGAAAGAATACCATTACCTAAGAATATGGAGAAAAATGAGTGGGATAGTATAAAAGATGACTTAACCATGAAAAATATTAATGTGCGTTATGGTATACGATTTGCTATCGCAACTAATATTGCATTTATTTTTGATTTAATTACTGGAGATGTACTTCAATTTGCTGCTACAATAAGCAGTTTCTTCACCATGAAACCTGATGAAAAATTCACAAAAATCACAGTTATTAAAAGGATTATAGCCACACTGGCAGGTTCAACCTGTGCAACTTTAATAGCCATACCTTTAATGAATCTTAATTTATCATTTGCTATTCCAATTTTAGCTATTATTACAATGGCATTATTCTATGCATATATGCAAAACAATTATAGTATTGGTATATTTTTCGCTATGATGATGGTGGTTTTCATCCAACCAACTAACTTATTAGTTTCTCAAGCAGCATACCGTATTTTTGGTACTGCTATAGGTGCTATTATTAGTTTTGTTGTGGGAATGTTTATATTACCTAATTCTCAAGAAAATAATTTAAGTATTTTACTTGCTAAGAAGATTAGTCTTAGTAAAGATTTGATGGTTCATATTTTAACTAGAGAAAGCAAGAAGAGTTTAAAAGATCAAAAGTTAATTCATAAAAATAATTTAGTTATTAGCTCTTCCATAGATCGTATTAGTGAAGAATATGTTAACATTGATAATGATATTGATTTAATTATTGAATTAAGTAGTTCACTTAATCAGATAAAAGGGAATTTTTTAAGTCTTAATAGGTACATTAATTCTACTGATAAAGATTTTGAATTTGAGAAAGCTATAAATCTTTTTGATAATTTTTATTCTAAACTTAATAATGCTATTTTAGAAGGAGAGGTTATGGATTTTGATGAAGAGTTTGAAGAGCTTGACAATGAGGTTAATGATTTAGAAACTGATTATACGAATAATGAGGATATTATTTTGTTACGATATTTTAAATGGATTTATGATGATATGGAAATGGTTTATGATTTGGTTAAAAGTGGTGAGAAAACTCAAACTTTCAGTCGTTTTAATCAAATGTTATGAAACTCATATACATTCCACGTATTTAAACCATTGAAAATTATATCACGAACTTTAATAAAAAAAGTAGAACAAAAAATATTGATAGTTAGAAGTATAAGTACTTATTTTATAATAGGTTTCTTTAATTAAATAAAATAAAAAAAGGATGAAGATTTATTTAATATCATCCAAGTTAACTTCATCAGGATAATTATTATTAATCACATAACTAAAAAGTTTAATAACTTCACCCTTAGTCAAAGTAATATTACCATTATCTAATGAAACAGTACTTGGAATATCCCCATTCTCATCAACATAATTAGTAACATTAGCAGCTAAATCTTTATACTGACTACTACTAATAACATTATCCCCTAAACTTTCATCAGAAACTGATTCAAAAGGAAGATTATTACTTTCACTCTCTACATTATTCGCAAGAGCATATAACGCATCATCACTACTAATAGTCTCATTATTATAAGTTATTTCACTAAAACCTATAGGCTCTTCACTTACAATTTGAGACAAATCATCAATTTCCAACTCAGGAACACTATCACTAACACTTGATTTTAAATTAGAATCCCCAGATAAATTATTCTCTAATTGATTTTTAGTACCTGTAGAAACCCCATTATTAAAAAAACTATTAAATAATGAATTACCATTATCAGATACACTAGAATTATTATCTCCAGTTAATCCATTACTAACATTATTCAATAAATCACTACTTGAATTATTATTTGTACTATTGTTAGTTACAGTAACAGGATTAGTATTAACCTCAGAACTATTTGAATCAAGATTATTCATACTTGATGGATTTCCAGTAGTATTTAAACCCATATAATGCAAAAACCCATTATCATTCGGATCAACTGTTGTATTATTCGTACCATTATTAGCAGGCTGATTAAGGGATAAAGCAGCACCTACACCTAACAACAAAACAATAATTAAACCTAAACCAACAACTAAGTATAAACCCCGATTATCAACTTTTTCTTCACCAGTTTTATCCTTTGAATGTTCACCTTCAGAAATATGTCTACGATTAGAAACAACTGGGTTATTTAAAGGTTCACCACAACGATTACAATAATCAGCATCATTTGAAACTTCTAAACCACATTTAGGACATTTCATCAATAATCACCCCTTAAATTTATATTAAAAATTTTAAGTAAAATTAATATTAACATTATAATATTTAAACTATTGGAAATTTAATCCGAATACTAGTACCTTTATCTGGTTTAAGATTAACCAATTCCCCATCAATTTGCTGAGTAAGAGATTGAATAATAGTCATACCCAAACTGTTAGCAGAATGAATATCAAAATTATCAGGCAAACCCACACCATCATCAGACACTATTAAAATCATATTTTCCAATTTTGATTTAAGTCTAATACTTAAATGACCTTTACCATTAGGAAATGCATATTTAATAGTGTTTAAAATCAACTCATTAATCATTAAACCCAATGGAATAATAATATCCATACTTAATTCCACATCATCAATATCTGTAATTAAATCAATATTACTTGCACCATACAAATCAATAATAGAAGATGCTTGAGACTCAATATAATCTTTTACATTAGCCCCATCTAAACTATCAGACTGATAAGTTTTCTCATGCATTAAAGCCATAGAATCAATACGATTCATTGTATTTTTAACTATAGTTTCAGGATCATTCTTATTATAATAATAATCAATATTTAAAAGACTAATAATAATTTGCAAATTATTCTTAACCCTATGATGAATTTCCTTAAGTAAAATTTCCTCCTCATCAATACCACTTAAAATATCAGATTGAACAGAAATTAATTCCTTCTGCAATTCAACAACATCCGTAATATCCTGAATATAACTTATAATACCAGAATTATCATCTAAATTATCATCAGTAAACATAGAATAAAGACTTAAATACTTAGTATTACCCCTAGCAGTAGTTATTTCAATCCTATTCTCATAAATACTACCATCTTTATCATCAAACCACTTATGAAACTTAACAAAATCATTTTCAGAAGTATAATCATCTAAAATATTATGACCCTGTGGAATTCTCTCAATCTCTTCATTATTTAACTCCAAAATATCATAAATCTGAGAATCCCAATTCAAAGAATTATTATCTAACTCCAACAATGCAAATTTATTCAATTTCTGAGCAATATGCAAATTCTTCTTTAATAATTCAGATTTCTCTTCAGCTAAACGAATACGAGTAACATCAGTCAAATAAAACTTAACAGCAGGTTTACCCCGATAAATTTCAGGACTAACATAAGCTAAAAAATAACAATCCTTATCTAAATGAGTATGCACCTCCAACTCACCATTATAAGACAATAAATCCCCATTAACCATTTTATTATAAATATCTAACCAATGCTCATGATCCAATCCTTTAAATCTTATATCCTCAAACTTATATGAAATATCAGAATATTTCTTTTCTAAATATAAAAATTGCTCATTTTTAGAAACCAATTCCTCATTTTGAATAACAGCAATAGCTAATTCATATGGATTAAAAATTTGAGGAACCCCTCCACTTCTAAATTCATTATCAGCTTCATTACATGATATAACAAGAATATAATCTTGATATCTAATTATTTTAGATTCATAAGTAAAAACTAAATTATCATCATTATCCAAAATACTTATCTTAGTGAAAGAAGGAATATTAGTTTGATAAACTCTTTTAAAAATTTCAAGTACTCCTAATTTCGCATGTAAAGGTAATATTTTAGAAAATAATCTACCTTTAAAATGACTTGTATTCTTACCTTTTTCTTTACTAGCCCAATTTTTAGGAGATATATAAACAGTTAATAAGTCTTCAAAATCATTAAAAGGCTTGTAAATGTCAACATTATAATCTGAATATTTAATTAAACTTAAAAATTTAACATCAGGCACATCATAAACCTCATCAGATTTAGCGAATAAATCCTGAAAATTATCAAAACACAATAATTTAAAAGAGTCCAATTTACCTCTCTCTAAAAACATGAATTTATAAGATCCTTTAGATGCCATAATGCTTACCCCCATCTTTACTAAATTTTAATAAAATATTCACACCCTTATCAGAAGGTAGTAATTCTACTTTACCCCCAATTTGAGAAGTTAAAGTTTGTACAATAGTAAAACCTAATGTAGTTAAATCTGAAAATTTAGTTGAATCAGATAAACCAACACCATCATCTTTAATATTCAATTCAATCATATCATCAACAGATTTAAGATTTATACTTAAATTTCCTTCACCCTCAGGGAAAGCATATTCTAAAGAATTATCAACTAATTCATTAATGATTAAACCTAAAGGAACAATTATTTCATTACTCAATTCTATATTCTCAACATCAGTACTTAAATTAACATTAACCTCTGAATTTTTTAAAATACTTTCAGTTAAATCTTCAATATAATCTTTAACATTAGCCCCCTCCAAACTATCAGATTGATAAGTTTTTTCATGCATAAATGCTAAACTTTGAATATAACCGTCAGTATTAGCAAGTGTAATACTTGGATTATTCTTATTATACCTCATATCTAGATTTAATAAACTTAAAATAATTTGCAAATTATTCTTAACCCTAAAATGCACTTCATTAAGTAAAACTTCTTTATCCTTCAAAATTTGACTTAATTCCTCATTATAATCTTTTAACTCTTCTTGAAACTTATTTAATCTAGTAATATCTTGAACTATAGATGTTAATTGAGATTTTTCCTCATTTTCATAATTTCTACGATAAATAAGATGATAACTTAAATATTTCTTATTGTTTTTAAATGTATTAACCTCAAATTCATGATCTAATATATAATTGTACTTTTCAGGATTTGATAAAAAATTTAAATAAAGTTCTTTTTCTTTTTCATAAACAAATTCAAATAAAACATTTGATTTAGGGTATTTAGCTCTAATTTTAGGAGGGATCTCTAAAATTTCATAAATTTCATTACTCCAACCAGTTAAATTATTTAAAGAACCATAATTTATTGCAAATTGAGAAATTTTTTGGACATTTTCCAAATTTCTAGCATAATCTTCAGCATCTTGTTCTGCATTACGAATATCAGTTACATCTACAACAGTACAATCTACGATATCTTCACCATTTATATTAGCAGGTACCATATACAATGTGAAATAATATTTTTCAAATGTAAAAGGATGGGTAAATATTAATTCATCTTCATAAGAATCCAATTCTTTTTTCTGTAATTTATCAGTGATTTCCTCAAATTTTTCATGACTTATATTCTTAACTTGCAAATCTTTAAAGTCTATATTTAAGAATTGATATTTTTCAACAAACTCTTTAGTTTTATGATTTTTATAAATTATTTTTTTATCTTTAACTCTGAAAATTCCTTTGGAATACTTATTAAAAACATTAATCTCTGATTTTTTATCAAAAGCATCATTTAAAACTTCATTCACAATGAAAATTAAACCATTTTCATAAAAAACAGTCTGGTTCAATTTTAAAATCAATTTATTCCCATAATAAACAAAAGTAGTTAAATTAGTTTTTTTATTATTCTTATAAGCATCTTGAAGAAAATCAAAAAACACTGACTGTTTTAAATGAGGTAACGCACTTCCTAATCTTTGAGCTGTGACATTATGTGAATATATATTATTTAATGACCATATATCTGAAAAATGTAAGAATACAAAATCTTCACCATAATTATAAGGCGCTAAAACTTCAATTGAAATATCCAACTCATTTATTAATTTTTTAAAAGGAAAAAGTGGCACTGACAGCTTTCTTTCTGAAGATTTATGGATTTCTCTCATAGGGAAAGTAAATGAATATTCTTCATTCCCATTTTCCTCTTTTTTTACAAATTTTACATTTATCATTTAATCACTAAAAATATTCTTAAATCTTTTTCGGAAAACTAATTTCAATAGATGACCCTTTTTCAGGTTTTAAATTTGTTAAATTCCCTTCTAATTGATTAGTTAATGTTTGAATAATCTTTAAACCTAAACTATCAGCCGTATTAACATTTAAATCTTTTGGAAGACCAACACCATTATCACTCATTACTAATACTAAATTTTCCCCTTCTTCTGTCAGTTTAATAGTAATTTCACCAGATTGATTACTTGGAAAAGCATACTTTATTGAATTAAGTAATAATTCATTTATAATTAAACCTAATGGAATTATAATATCAATACTTATCTCTTCATCAATTATATCTAAATTTAATCTTATATTACCTCCACTATAAACTTGAATTAACCTGTGAGATAACTCTTCAATAAAATCATTTAAATTAGTAACATCCACTTTTTCTGAAGTATAAGTTGTTTCATACATTAAAGCCATTGATTGTATACGATCTCTAGTATTATAAATTGTGTCATTAGGATTATCTTTATTATAATACAAATCAAGATTAAGGAAACTTAATATTACTTGCAGATTGTTTTTAACACGATGATGAACTTCTTTAAGAAGCATTTCCTTTTCTTCCAATAACAAACCTAATTCTTTATTTTTTTCTTTTAACTCTAATTCATGAACATAAATATTGGTTATATCTTGAACAAAACTAATTACATAAGTAGAATCAAAATCATTTACATCATGTTTTACTATAGAATATGCTGAAAAATATTTAGTATTCCCTCTAGCAGTTATTATTTTATTTATACTATTATATATTGAATTATCATGTTTAGCTTTTTCTATCCATTCATAAAAATCATCACGTGTAGTTTCACTTACATAATCATCATAAAAATTACGTCCATGTTCTAATTTACTTATCTCATCAATATTCATTTCTAACATATCAAATATTTCAGGACTCCAACGAGCATTTCCATCCCCACTTACTCTTAAAATAGCACAATTACTTAACAATTGAACAATTCTAAGGTATTCTTCAAGTTGACGAGCTCTTAATTCTTCTCTTCTATTATTTGAAATGTCTACAACATTAAATAAAACTGCAGGTTGAGAATTATACAAAGTTGGTGAAAGATAAGTTAAATAATAAGTTACTATACCTGTTTGAAGATTAGGATAACAAATTTCACCATTATATGAAAACAATTCATGTTTTAAAATTTGTTCTATAACTTTTTTTGATTCAAAATTAGATAAACCACTGAGTTTAATATCTTTAAAAGTAAAAGGACTTAACAATCCATTATCATGTTCCATATACTCAAAATCAGAACTTTTATCAACTATTTTATCATCCTGAACAATAAATGACCCTTGAGAATATTCTTTAAAAGCATCCAAACTATTTTTTACTTGTTTATCTGCGGAAATAAGTTTGCTTGTAAAAATTAGCATATCCCCATCTCGAAAAATAGATTCATTCATCAAATAGGAGAATTTTCCATCTTCAAATGTTACAATTTTAAAATTTATTATCTCTTCTTTATAATATGCTTTTTTCATTAAATCTAAAATATTTAAATTATAGGCAAATGATTGGCAAAATTCACCATATTTATGACCTACAAAATCATCACAAGGCACATCTACAAAATTCCAAATATAAGGAGAAGCATAATTAAAAATAAAATCCTCACCATCATCAGAAGGATAAAATATATCTACACCATATTTTAATTGATTAAATAAACCTTTAAAAGACACATCATTAACAGGATAAGTAAGAGCATCATATGAAATAAAATCTTGAACACTATCATAAGTATCCATAGAATAATAATCAGAATAATCTTCAAAGTAAAGATAAACCTCTATCATTAATTACTCCCCCCATCTTTAACATAAAATTTTAACTGAATACTTGTACCTTTAAGCGGTTTTAAATCAGTTAATTTCCCATTTAATTGAGAAGATAAAAGATTAATAATAGTTAAACCTAATGTGGAAGATTGCTCCACATCCAAATCAGAAGGTAACCCAATACCATTATCTGAGACAATAAGAGTATATTCTTCAAAGTTTTTATGGAATTCAATTTTAATTTCGCCCTTTTCACCATTAGGGAATGCATAATTAATACAATTACTTAATAATTCATTTATAATTAAACCTAAAGGTACAACATTATCCATATCCAACTCTATCTCATCAACATCTAAATCAAACTTTATATTAAGATTATTAATCTGTGCAAACATAGAGGTAGCATGACTTTTTATAAAATCATAAATATTTACTTTATCAAAAGATTCTGACTTATAAACATTCTCATGTATTAAAGCAATACTATTTATACGATCTCTACAATCAGAAATAACTAATTCTGGATTATTTTTATTATAAGCTATATCTAAGTTCATTAAATTTAAAATTATTTGTAAATTATTCTTTGCACGATTTTGAACTTCTTCAAGTAAAATTTCTTTATTATATAATAGTTTCTCTAATTCTTCATTAGCATCATTAATACTTTTTTCAATATTAACAGAATCTGTTATATCTTGAACCACACTAATAATCTCATCTAAATCAGGATTACCCACTTTAGAACGTTTAAAATACACATTACTTGTTAATGTCTTATTATGTCCTTCATAAGTAATTATAGGATAAGTTAAACTTAAACGATTATTTTTTTCATCAGAATTATGAATAAAATAATAGAAAGCTTCTTTAATGTCTGCAGGCACATAATCATCCAAAATATCTTTTCCTTTTGGAATTTCTTCAGGATCAGGAATCTCAAGAATATTATAAATTTCTGAATTAAAACCTATGAATTCTTTTCTAGTTCTAGTTAATACTGCAAAATGGCTTAATTTTTGAACATTATCTAAATTTTCTAAATATTCATCAGCCATAATTTTAGCTAAACGAGCTTGAGTAATATTAACACAAATAAAGCATAAAGCAGGCTCATTTTCATATAAACCTAAAGTTACATAAGTATTATAAAATGCTTTATCTTTAGTTTTAGGATTAATATATATTAAAACATCACTAAATGATATCATTTCTCTATTTAAAAGCTCTTCTTCAATACGTTCCCATTCAAAACTAGTTGTATTCTCAAATTTAATATCTTTATATATAAAAGGACTTAATGAATTATTTTCTTGCTCCATTATTCTAAAAGCATCATTTTTCTTAAGAATTTTTTTATCACGAACATAGAAAATACCTTGAGAATATTTATTGAAAAGTTTATTATTATGTTGATTAATTAAATAATCAAATGTTTTATTTTCACTTAATAAAAAAATGAAACCTTCATCATAAATACATTTAACATCAAGGTTAAACTTTAAAAATTTATCATCATTGAAAAATAGTTTTACATTTGCAGGATTATGAGTTTTATAAACATTACGAATAATATCTAAAGAACCAACTTTTTCTAATATTGGAAAAGATTTTCCAAATAAATGACCTATAAAATCTTTTGAATTTTTTCCAAAAGATTTCCAACGTTCAAATAAATTGATAATTATAAAATCTTCACCATTATTATAAGGGAGTAAAATATCTATTCCATAATCTAGTCTGTTAAAAAGATTTTTAAAGGGTAAGTTAGGTATATCATATTTTTCTTCATCTAAAAATATAAAATCTTCAAAACCCTTAAATTGGATTGTTTTATTTATTCCATTTTTAGATTTTTCTATAAACTGTAAATTCATCATTCTTAAAGGACCTTAAATAGATTTAATTTATAAGAATAGTCATTTAATTATCATATCATTATATATAGAAAATTTTATTGATACTTATATTTAGTATTTATTATAATAGTTTTAAAAAAAAGAATTTTGAAAATAAAAAAAAAGATTTTATAAAAAGTATTTAAAAAATAATAAAAAGTTTAAAAAAAAAATTAGAAATTAAGAGGAACCAGGTAGTTCATCTTCATTTCCACTTTTATAAACTTTTTTAAGTCTGTAAATCCAAAATTTAGCATAAATGAAACTTATTAATGCACCTATACATGCTCCAAGCACAACACCACAATAAATTCCATACTCTCCCCAACCAAGAGCTATACCTAAAATATAAGAACAAATAACCTCAAATATTAAAGCTCTAAGTGTGGTTAATACTAAACTTGTAAATCCTTTACCTACTCCTTGGAATAGCATCGCAGGCATCATACCAAAGTTAACAGCAAGTACAAAGAAACATACAATACGTAATAAACTTGCAATTCTAGGAGCTAAACCTGCACTAGCACCAGTATAAGCAAATATTAAACTTAATTGTGGAGCAAATACATAAAAGATTACTAACATAATTAAACTTATTATAAAACCTAATTTTAAACTGTATGAAAATGCATCTTCTAACTTATCAGAATCATGAGCACCATAAGCAGCACCTACAACAGTTAGAACAGCAGTACCTAATCCCATAAGTGGAATCATAGCCATTTGAACTAATCTCATACCTGCGGTATATGTTGCAACTGCTACAGTTCCAGCAACAAACACTAAGAAATAATTTTCTATAATACCTAAAATACTGAATATAAGGTTTTCAGCTGTAGATGGAATAGCTACAACAAGAATATCTTTAAATATACTAGAGTCATAATGAAAATGACTTCTACCTAAATCAAGATAAGTATCTTTTTTAATCACCATCCAGTAAATTAAAACTGCACAACTTAAAAATGCAGATAATACTGTTGCCCATGCAGCCCCTGCAACACCCATACCAAAAATATATATGAATATTGGATCTAAAACAATATTTAATATTGCAGTTAATGCCATTACATACATTGCACGATTAACATCTCCTTCTGAACGAAGTAAAGCTGATCCTACACTTGAAAATAAAAATACAATCAGGAATATAAATACAATATTACCATATTGAAGAGACATTGCAGTAGCTGAAGCAGCACCCATTAAACTTAAAATTCCAGGTAATGCTGCATATAATATTATAGATGCTACAATACTTACAATAAATGTTATTATTATACTGTGTAATGCTGCATTATCTGCTTTTTCTTTATCTCTTGCACCAATACAACGTGCAATAAGGCTGTTTGCACCAGCACCTATACCATTTCCTAATCCTACAATTATCATAAATAATGGTGTGATAAATCCGATAGCTGCTAGAGCATTTGATCCTAATCCTGCTACCCATATACTATCTGCTAGGTTATATGCCATAATTAAAAACATACTAACCATCATTGGCCATGCTAGTTTTCTTATAGCTACATGTGAATCTCCAAGTATTAAGTCAATATTACTGTTTTGACCTTTTTCTACTTTATCACTCAATTTATTTTTCCTCCCAATTGTTTTCATCTTTAATAAGTTGGTTGTTAAATTTAATGGAATTTATAGCAATTTTTTGTAATATATTATTTAATTCACTCCATTCCATTGGAACATCTTTTAATATTTCTTTATCTCTATTTTTACCAGCGTTATGCATTTCTGTTGCTAATTTTCGACCTGATTCTGTGAGAGATATTTTATTTCTTCTTTTATTTTCTTCATCCTGTGTACGTGTTATGTATCCTTCATCTTCTAGTTTACTGAGTGTTCTTGTTACAGCTCCTCTATCTAGTTTTAAAGGTTTTGCTAATTCATCTTGACAAATATTATCATCAATTAATAATTTCATAAGCATGGGTATTTGTGCTCGAGTTAAATTAGTGTCTTTTAACATATAATTTATGTAAATATCAGAGTATCTTGATATTACTTTAAAAAGTACATCTGTAGGAAGATTTTTTACATTGGATTCATCTATCAATTTTTTTTACCGTCCTGCAATTGTTTTTATTTTTATATTTAGAGTATATTTTTAATAATATATAAAACTGTTGATAAAGTCAATAATTGAATTAATCAATAATTGAATTAATCAATAATTGAATTAATCAATAATTGAATTAATCAATAATTGAAAACATCAACATTGAATATTATATAAAAAAAACTAAAGAAACATGAATAAACAAAACACAACTAAATAGAAAAAAAGAAAAACCCAACAACAAAACAACACCAAACAAACGAACATGAAAAAAATAGTAAACTTTATTTATTTTAAAATAAATATAAAAATTAAATATTGATTTAGGTAATTAATATAAATTCAAATGGATGTGATTTTAATGAAAGACATAAACGAACTAAACAAAGAAATAAAAGCATGCAGAAAAACTTTAATCGCAACAAATGATCAAAACCAATACAAACAAGCACAAACAAAATTACAAGAATTACTCGCTGAAAAAAGAGCATTTATGAACCAAGATTCCGGCGATTTCGAAATGACCGAAAACTGCTGGCATAAAACCCACTAAATAAATTAAATCCTTTTTTTTAAAATTTTTTTTAAATAATTTTTTTATTATTACTTTTTTAAAATAATATTTTTTTTTTACATTAACACCTAAAAACTACACTCCCTACTTAAAAGAATTAATATAGTCAAGACATAATAGAAAAAAAGATAAAAAAAATAAATATTTTAAACTAAAACTTATGATTTAATACTATTTAACATATCAGCAACATCATTTAAATCATTACCCCCAATAAGAATAAAAGAATCATCAGACTGGTAAGAACCTAAATAATTATAACCAATTTTATTAGGAACACTATAAATTTTACAATTATCATTAAGAGTTTTATTACTCAAAGAAGTATAATGCTTTAAATTAGTGTCAACCTGTTTAGCATTAGCTGCACCCTGAGCATTAGACGTATTCAAATATGAAACCATAACATTATTACTAGTATCTACAAAAGTTTGTAAAACACTGGAATTAGTACTACTAGCATTAACCTGAGTTAAATTAACATTTTCAGGCACCTGCATTGTAACTGAACCAATATTAAAATTTTTATCATTATTTGTATTAGTTAAAATCAAATAAGCAGCTGATACAATAACTAACAATACAACAATAATAATAAGACCATAACGGATAATTTTCTTAGTTAATAATCTTTCATCTTCTGAAGATTGAATTTTTTTATGAATTTCATATATCGGTTGTCCACAATTATCACAAACATCCGCATTATCCGATATTTCAGCACCACACTTAGGACATTTCATTAAATAAACCCTCCATTTTTTAAAATATTAATTAAATAGGTCCAGAATAAGGTTCTTGATCTATAGCTTGACTATCATGAGTATTTTCATATAATTTTCCAGAAACAGTACCATAAGTCTTATAAGTACCATCTTTATAATACACACGATTATAATCATTACCATTAATATTTACAGTTCCTTCACTAGCAACATCATCAGAATGACTAGCAGAATTAGAGGAACTACTTACACTAGATCCAGAACTTGCAGAGGATCCAGAACTAGAACCACTAGATAAATCTTTAACCTGAATACTATTAACCATTTCAATTAAATCATCAAGATTATCAGAAGCAACAACAATATAAATCCCAGTTGGGTTATAAAGAGCAACATACCCATAAGAACTATCATTAGATATTTTATGAATAGTACAATTACTTACTTTAAGCTTATCACTAGTTACAGTAGGATAACTTTCAAAACTACCTTTAATAGCAGCTGCCGCCACAGCTCCAGATAATGAATCTGTTAAAATGGAAGCTGTCATTAAATGAGCATTAGAATCAATAAAAGTATTCACTGAATCAGTAGAATTATTAACCATATTAGCATTATCTGGCACACTCATAGTATAATCACCAAAATCTAATGTTTTCATATTATGATGATTTAACATAAGATATGCTCCACCAACAATTAGTACACAAGCTAAAACTACAATTAAGCCTATAATAATATACTTTTTATTTTTATCTTCATTTTTATTATCTGAATTAATTACTTTTTTTATATTGCTATTTAAACTAGTTCCACATTTTCTGCAGAATTTAGCATCATCTTCATTTTCTTCTCCACATTTTGAACAATAAGTTGTCAAATTTTAATCCCCCAAAAAAAAATTACGCATAACTTTTTTTATCATTATTAATTATAAACAATTATAATTTAAAAAAAGTATTATTTAAAATTTTATAAAAAAAGTTTTAAAAAAAAAAGAACCAATAAATTATTAAAAATTAATGATGAATTAACACAAAAGAACCAATAAAAATAAGTAAACAGACTAAAATAACAATTAAAGCTGCAATAATATACTTTTTAGACTCACTAATTCCTTGAGATTGTTCAACCTTCTTAATTTCCTCATTTAAGTTAGCACCACAATCACGACAAAATTTAGCATCATCCTTATTATCTTCACCACAAACTGGACAATATATTGTCATTTAACTATCCTCTATTTAATAAATTTATTATTTAAAACTCTTAATTAATTATTATATTTAAAGAAAGTATTATTTAAAAATTAGGATTCAAAATTAGCAGGGAATTTTAATTTAAAACCTGCCCCTTCACAATCAATTTTAGAAAATTCACCATTAATCTGATTAGTAAGACTATTAATAATTGTTAAACCCAAACTTGGACTATTATAAACATCTAAATCCTCAGGCAAACCAACACCATTATCCTCAATAGTGAAATTAACCATATCCCCAACAGTATCCATAGATAAAATAATATTTTTATCATCCTCACTATTAGAAAAAGCATATTTAATACTATTAGTAACAAATTCATTAAGAATTAAACTCAAAGGAGTCATAATATCTAAAGGTAACTCTAAAAACTCATCAATATTATAAATAAGATTAATATCATCCTCTAAATTATATAAATTAAGAATACTTAAACAATAATCTTCCATAAAACTTCTCACATTAATATTAGATAAACTATCAGATTCATAAGTTTTCTGATGAATAAGAGCCATACTCTTAATACGACTTTTAGTAGAATCTAAAATCATTTCATAATCTTGCTTATTAAACCGTTCATCTAAACTAATCAAACTTAAAATAATTTGAAGATTATTTTTAACACGATGATGAATCTCTTTTAAAAGAACAGCTTTATCTTTATCCGCTTCTGCAAGTTTTTGCTCACGTTCAACACTTTCAGTTATATCCATTAAATAACCAACATAATCTGAAGCAGAACCATCTTCCTCATAATCTATAATCTTAGAATAAAACATTAAATGTTTAACTTTACCATTAATATCTATTTCAAATTGAAAATTATCATCTTCAATTTGATTTTCAACCATATAATTTAAATGATTAATCATATCCCATTTAGATTGATTATCAATTAACTGATAAAACTTATCTATATCTTTTCTTAAATCAAAAGGTTCAGTTTCTAAAATCTTAAAAAACTCATCAGTTACAATAAAACCAGTATTTTTATTATAATTAACTATACTAAATTTACTATTAGATTCAACAAGTTTTAAACTTTTTTGAATACGGAATGCTTCATCTTGAGCATCTTTAGACTCAGTAATATCAAGAAGAGTTATTTGAACAGCTTTATTATCCTCATAATTAGTTAAACTAGCAACACAATCAAACCAAAAGTGCTCCCCTTTATAATTAGTATAACTCATTACATCATGATCTTTTAAAAGTTCATTGTTTAAAATTTTTTGATAATTTTCAATCAATTCCTCTTTAGTTAATTTAGTCGGAACTAGTGGAATATCCTTAATTTCCAATTTATCTACTTTTAAATAATCGAAAGGAATATTTAACAATTTTTGAAATTTAGTGTTTACACGAACAAGCTTACCATCTTGAAAAATAGCTAAACCATATGGTGAATTTTCAAATAATCTATTTTCTTGATCTTTTAACATTAGAAAATCAGTATCATCTTTAGCTAAAATAAAAGCAGCATCTTCTGTTCCAACAACATCATATATATAATGTTTAAAAAATACTCCATCATCTGTATAACCATATAATTCAAAATTTAAACTAGTTTGTTTTTTATAAGCTTCACGTAAGAATTCTAAAAAATTATTTTTAGTATATAATGGAAATACTTCTGAAAAAAGACACCCTCTAACATCATCTTCATTAGTTAAACCACATTGCTCCATTAAAGTAGGGCTTAAATGTTGTATAAGAAAATCTTCCCCATCATGGTATGGGCGATAAACACTTATACCATAATCTATTTTTAAAAATAAATCATCATATTTAAATTTAGGAACTAATTCTACTTTACGAGAAGGTTTATATAAATCCGTAAAATTTTCAAAATATTCTCCTGTAACGAAATTCTTATTTGCATCAAATACATCAAATTTCAATTTTAATCCCCTTCAAATACCATTATATAATTTTATAATAATTCTATACGGCCATTGTTATTTGTAGCTTCTTCTTTAGCTATCATTAAATCAACAACATCAGTAATCCTTTTACTTGTTTTTTGACTAGTTGATTTAAAACCAAAATTATTTGCCACTTTTTTAACTAGTTTTTGTGTTTCTACTGATTGTTGAAGTTGTAATACCAATAATACATTTTGTTTAATTTCTTCATCACAAATAAAGTCGATATTTGGTTTTATTCGCTTACGTACAGGTACCATTTTACTACCAGTGTAAAATAAGAAGTCATCATTACGACGTACAGTACCTTGTTCCTCAGAATACTCTAATGCTAAATTTATTGCACTTTTAAATTTAGTTCCTGCTCTTTTAAGTTTACAAGACTCACGTAAACGGAAAATTAAATCATTAATATGTATTGGACCTTCTTGTTTAATTATATCATCAATATCCACAGATACTTCCCCTATAGGACGTTCATATAATTGCGCAGGAGTAGTAATACGAATATTTTTAGCTTCACTATAAGTAGAGATGAATTTTTCCATATCATTAACTTCTTTAGGAATCTTACGATCATCTTTTGTTTTTAAAACATTATTTAATTTAGCTCTACGTTTTTCAATTTTACTAATATCTTTATTAATTCCTATAATTATAGAGTCTAAATCATCATCCACACTAGATCTGTAATCTTGAACTTCATTACCTGTTTCTTTCACTTCTTCAACATGTTCAGGTATTATAGTATCATCATTATCCTCTTCTTCTTCAGGTTCTGTACGATCAATTACATATACATCATCGATTTGAGTAGGATTTTCTATTTCTTTTAAAGATGCATCAATATATTTAAGTTCATTTCTCATTTCATTTAATGACCTTGCTAATGCTTTAAGTGAATTTTTTTCTTTATCAGATTTTTCAGATACATAGTCTCCTCGATGAATAGTATTTTTACGTAATGGACTATTCATATCTGTTGCTGCTTCATAATACTCATCATCATAATATTCTTCATCTTCAGACTCTTCAACTTCTTTTAAATCTTCTTCACTGTGTTCTGGAGTTATAACATCATCCCAATTATTACTTTCTTCCTCAGGATTAACTTTAGAAATAGAATCTGCAGTAACTGAACCTTTAACTATTTCCTCAATAGGTTTCTCTTCATCTGGAGTTATAACATCAATGTTTGAAATATCTGCTTCATCAGAATTAACTGTTATGATATCTGGAGCATTTAATGAATCTATTACAGCTTGACTAACTTCATCATCACCTGAAATATCAACACTCTTTCTAAACTTAACATTAGATTTAGGAGCTTCTTCTTCATTATCTTCAGGTAAACTTTTATGGAACTTAACCTCAGAATCTTTATTATTTTCCTCTTCTTTAGACTCATTTTCAAAAGATTCTTCATCATTATCAACAGATTGTTTAACAGATTCTTTATCTACCTCAACAATATTACTAATATCTTCTTCCAAATTGATATTTTCATCCCGTTTAGTTCCACCAGTAAGTTTCTCATTAATATTACTAGTTAATTTAGATAGTAAAGAACGCTTTTGTTTTTCATCAGATATACTATCACCGACTTCATTATCATTTATATTTTCTGTTTCCTCATCTGAAACATCCATTTCTTGTTTGAACTTTAAATTTTGATTTTTTCCAAAAGTTTCTTCAACTTGATTATCATTAATATTTTCTTCATTGTTAGATATATTATTTTTTATATCTTCTTGTATAAAGTCAGTAGAATTAACTATACTATCTTCACTTAATATACTGTTTTCACCAATTACTTTATCATCAACATTACTATTTACTGGTGTTGATTCTTCTTCATAAAGTAATTCATCAATTATAGGTGTAACTACATCCTCATCAGTTTTAGAAGTTTCCTCATCAATATCCTCCATTTCAGGTGAATCTTTAGTATAATCATCAGAATCATGAACAACAATTATTTCATCATCATCAGAATCATTAATTTCATTTGAAGCATCCTCATCAGAATCATGAACAACAATTATTTCATCATTATCAGAATCATTAATTTCATTTGAAGCATTTTCCTCAACAGATTCTTTAATAAATGATCCATCAATAACACTATTTTCTTCATTAATATCTGCATCTTCATCTTCAACATTATCTGCAGGAGTATAAGTAGTAACAGGCACTATTTTCATTGCTTTAGCAGCTTCCAATTCCCCATTAATCTCATTTCTAACTGTTTGTGTTTGTGCAAATTCAACAGCTTCTAATAATTTTTTACGTGCTAAATCACGATTACGATACCAGTCAGTACTCCATAAATGATAAAGATTCCAACCTAAACCTAATAAAACTTGATCACGTAAACGATCCCTATCAGTAGCTACTTTACTTGAAGAATAAATATTACCATCAGTTTCAATACCCAATACATACCTACCAGGATTATTAGCATCAATAACAGCTAAATCTACACGGAAACCTGCACATCCAACACTTTTATCTACAGAATAACCATTTTCAATAAGGAAATTATAAATAGCTTCTTCAAAAGGCTCTTCACTATCTAAATTAACTTCTTTAGTACCATAATTAAGATTTTCAGCATATTCTAAGAAATCTTTTAAAGCCTTAGCCCCAAAAGGAGGATTAGTGGTCAAATGCATGTCATGAGATTTGAAATTAGTAAACACAATACATTTCTCTCGTGCACGTGTAATAAGCACATTAAGTCTACGTTCCCCACCTTCTTGATTTAATGGACCGAAATTAAGACTCATTTTATGATTTTCATCAAAACCATAACCTACACTAATGATGATTACATCCCGTTCATCACCTTGAATAGTTTCTAAGTTCTTTACAAAGAAACGTTCATCCCGTTTTTCATTAAATAATGGTTCTAATTCTGGATGATACTTACGTTGAATTTCTAACTCTTCCATAATAGCATTTCTTTGTGAAACACTAAAAGTACCAACACCTAAAGACTTAGTATCCCCATATTTTTGAAAATGTTTAAAAACTTCCTCTACAACAAGTTTAGCTTCCCCAACATTACTACTAGTATTACCCCGATCATAATAAGTAGAACCATCATAATGGAATTTTAAACCTAATTCAGGATCATTATGACTAGGTGAAGGATAAACAAGTAAATTATTATCATAAAATTCTTCATTACTTACTGCAATTAAAGATTCATGTCTACTACGATAATGCCACTTTAACATTTTAACAGGAAAACTCAATTTACAAAGATGTAAAATACTTTCCATATCTAAAGCTGTAGCTACTTCTTCCCCACTTTCCATGTCAGTCATTTGATCAAAAAAGCTAGTAGGAGGTAATTGTTGAGTATCACCCATAACAACTGCAGTATCCGCACGCATAAATGCACCTAATGCATCTTCAGGTTTCACTTGACTTGCTTCATCAAAAATAACAACATCAAATTGTAATTTTTCATTAGTTGGATCTAAGTATTGGGCTATACTTAATGGACTCATCATGAAACATGGTTTAATTCTTTTAATAGTGCCTCCAGCTTTTTCAAGTAAAGTACGTACAGGTAAATGTCCACTTTTACGTGTAAATTCACCAGCTAAAACTTGAGATTCCGCATCATTAGCTGCTCCAAATATTTGAGGAATTTGATTATTCAATTTATTATATAATCGTTTACGATTTAATTTAATCATTTCACGATCTAAATCTTGGAATTCACTAATACGATTTTCATGTAATTCTCCAATAAATGTGGATAATGTTGGATTTTCACTAAATACTATATTTAACAAACTATCTGCAAAGTTCCCTAGAACTAAAGGTTTAACATCATCTTTATTAATACGGCGTTTTTCAATGGTTTCAACAAATATTTTTGCATTAGTATTCTTACAATCTTCTTTAACACTTAAATATTGACTCCATAAGTGTAAGCTTGATAATTGCCCTTTCCATTCGCTTAATTGACCTTGCCATTCAGTGAATAAAACATCAGATTTATCTTTTTTAAATATTAATTGACTTCTTGGATTTAATTTATTCTCTAAATTAGTTAAACTATTAATAAACTTCTTTCCTGCATGCAAATAAGGTTGCATATTATCAAAAGCATTAATTTCATACAAATCATTTTTTAACACTTCTATAGTGCGTTCTGAAAATGTACCATTAGCAAGTAATAAATCAAAATCTCTCATCCATTCTTCTACAACTATTAAGTTTTTATATGGTTCTTTAACATCCCATAATTTACCGAAATATCTTTTTCCAGCTTCTTCATATTTACTTAGTATTAATCTAGCTTCAAGATACATTTTTAGTCTTTTTAAATCACGAACAGCAATATTATTAGAAGGAACATCACTTTTATAAATTGTTTTAAGTTGATTTTTAAAATTATTCCCACTAAATAATCTGAATTTTTTATGATTTTCTTCTTCAATTTGTGAAATAAGAGAGTCTAAATCAATGTTTAATACATTTTCATTAAATTTATTCATTATTCCAATTGTATCTTGATAATTTTTAACAGCTTCAATTAACTCTTTAGCTTTACGTGGAGAACTAATCCATTCAAAGTTTCCAATTATATCTGGATCTATTAATTCAGTGTTTCTAGTATCTAAAACTTTAAGAGCTTCTATACTTCTTTTATATTCTTTTAAGCTTGTTGGAACTTTAATTCCATAAATATCATTAACAGTACCTGCTTCAATAAGGAAATTATCTAAAGAATCAAGTGTATCATCAATCATGAACTCTATTTCACGTAAATCTTGTGGAAGCAAACTTTTTGGGTTTGTTAAATTCCAAGGATTGTCTTTAGTTATAGTAGAGCGTAATTCTGCAAGACTTTCAAGTGAAATTATCATATCATCTAAATCTTTCATTTTTAATTGTTCACTGTTTGAAAATCTTACTAATGGAAGTAATCTGCCTTTTTTAGTATAATAATCATCTGCTGATTCTTTCATACCATATAATTGAAAAGGACTTAGTTTAACTTCATATAACGGTTGATGAATCACTTCTGAGTATTCATCTAATTGTTTTCTAAGTTTTTCTAATTTACGTATGGTTCTATCAATGTTTAAATTAGATTGAGGACGGACATTAGTACTTTTTTCTAAATCTTTTAAAAGTTTTTTACGACGAGCTTTATTTGAATGTAATTCAAGAACAAATTTACCTAAACCTACATTCTCCATACGACTTTTAACTACTTCTAAAGCAGCCATCTTTTCACTAACAAACAATACGGTTTTTCCTTCAGCTAATAATTCAGCAATTAGGTTTACAATTGTTTGTGATTTACCTGTTCCTGGTGGTCCTTCAACTACTAAATTATGACCTGCTTTAACATTTTCAATTGCTGCCATTTGACTTGAATCAGCATCTAAAACGTTATACATATCTTTATATTCAAGTTGAGTATCTATATCTTCTTCAGTGAATGTGTCATCATAAATATTTTCATTAGGATCAAATATTGCTTCAATTAAAGAGTATCTATCTCTTATTTCACTGTTTTTAAATGCTTCAGGATCTAAATCATTGTACATTAAGAATTTTGTGAAACTAAAGAATCCTATTGCTACATTATCTAAAACTTCCCAATTTTTCTGACCACTTACTACTTCTTTAACTTTTCTTAAGTAGTGTTCTACTCCTTCAACATAATTTGTTTGTTGGAAGTCAGGTAATTGTATACCATCTTCTAATAGTTTAGCTTTAAGTGAAATATTTGTTTTTATTTCTTCACCTGTCCAATTTAATGTGAAGCTTTTACCTACTTTTTTTCTCTCCATTTCAACTGGTATCAATATTAATGGTGCAAGATTGTTTTGTTTAGGTTTATGTCCATCTTTCCATTTTAAAAATCCTACAGCAAGATATAAAATGTTGTATCCTTGTTCTTGAAGCATTGTTTTAGCTTGTCTATCTATGTAAAATAGTCTTTTTTGTAATTCTGATGGTGAAAGGTCAGCGCGAAGTGTACGATCTCCATCTTTGAAAATACTTAAATCAAGGGATGGGTGTTCCCATATATTTCTTATACGTGATGAGTCTTTTTCTTCTTTTTTATTTGGGGCAAAAGTCATTGTATAATCTTGTAATACTAATGTTTTGTACACATTAGTTGGTGATTGATTTGTTATTGTTAAGGTTTTATTTCTAGGTTTGAAATTTAAGAGTTGGTTACGTAGTGTTAAATCTAGTAAATTTTTCCGTAGATTATAAAATTCCTTTGCTATTTTTTTTGAAGAAGATGCCATTATTAATTCACTCTTTTAAAGCTAATTTAAATTAATTTTTATTTTTTGTGTTTTTATTAAACTGGTATCTATTTATAATTTATATTATTAATAAATTTAACCATGTAATTTTTTATTGGTTTAAAATTGAATTAATATTAAATTAGTTCTTTTTTATTAGTTTTAAAGTTTATGAATCTGTTATATAAGAAATTAATTTGATAAATTTAATTTAAAATATATAAATAATAATAATTAGTTAAATAATAATAACTGGATCAATATAATTCAACATAAAAGAAATATGACTAAACAAAAAAAACTAAAAATTATAAAGATTTATAAATAAGTTCAAATTTATATAATATCAATATTATCCCAATAATAAACTAACTATAAAAAGGAAGAATAAAAAAATGGTTGAAATAAGTGAAGAACAAAAAGAAAAAATACGAGAATATTATAAAGAAAAACTTAATGTTCCTAATTTAGAATTTGAAGCACTTAACGATAAATTCATAAACATATATAGTGATGAAATCAACTTAAATGATGTACAACCAGGCATGGAAGATTTAGAATTCATTGAAAAAATATTAAACGCAAAATTTCAAGGAATAAAAAACACCACTGGAAAATTCTATTTCAACTTCAGATTCAACGAATAATTAAATTTTAAATCTAATTTCAAAACCAGTACCACTAATATCATCTAATTTTATCAATTGACCCTCAATTTGTCGTACTAGATTATTTATTACAATCATACCTAAACTACTGCTATTATACACATCAACATCATCAGGCATGCCCACCCCATCATCAAAAAGCTTTAAAACACAATCATCATCTTGACCTTCTTTTAAAGAAACAAATAAATTCCCATATTCACCATTAGGGAATGCATATTTTATAATATTATGAACAATTTCATTAATTATAAGTCCAATAGGAATAGATTTATCAATATCCAATATTACAGAATCTAAATCCCCATTAAATTTAATATTTTCTACATTATAAAGATTAAACAAACTAATTATCTCATCTTGAATATAATTCTTCATATCCACACTTTTCAAATCATTTGAAGTGTAAATTTGATCATGAATTAAAGCCATACTATTAATACGATTAATAGTTGCAGAAATAGTTTTTTCAGGATGATCCTTATTAAAACGAGCATCAATATTCATTAAACTTAAAATAATTTGCAAATTATTTTTAACCCTATGATGAACCTCTTTAACAAGGATTTCTTTATCCTTAACTGCAACTTCTAACTGATTTAAAATATCTTTAAGCTTAATATCATATAATTTCGCTTCAGTTACATCCTGCATAAACCCATACGCATGATGTAAACCTTCATCATCATAATAAAATTTTGTATAAGTTGAAATATACTTTTCATTACCTAAATTAGAATTAACTTTAATAGTAGCATCGATTTCAGGACATCTATCAATAATTGCCTTCTTAATTGAATCAAATAATTTATCTTTCTGTTCAGAATCAACTAAATGTAACAAAGGTAACTCCTTACTAGTATTAGTATCTAAATTATGATATTCAAATATCTCATTAACTTCACTAGTCCAACTAAAACCTTTACCTCGTTCAAATGAAGCAAAAACTACTTTACTAATATTTTGAATCTTTTCTATATTTTCTTGTAACTTTTTAGCTTCATCAACTTTAATTTTTAAATCAGTAATATCCGAACAAATACATTGAACAGCAGGCCTATCCCTATAACTAACTCTTATAGCTAAAAGTTTAAACCATTTATACCCACCTAAACGATGAGTTATACGAACAATCTCTGAAAAAGCAGGAAGCTCATTATTAATAGTTTTTTGATAAGGAACAAAAAAATCAGGAGTATCCTCTGAATATGTACCATTAAAAATGAATTCTCGACCTAAAATCTGTTGTACAGAATAACCTGATAAATCAGCATAAGCTTGATTACATCTAACAAAAATTCCATCTTGAATAACAACCATAGGTGTTTCACTTAGATAGAACATATCATATTCCCCAGTATAAGTTAAATCAAAATTATCATCTTTACGAATCATATTAAATATATAATTATCAGAATTAACTAACTTACCAAAGAATGTTTTTTGAAGATAATCATCCTCAAAAAAATATAAAGTATAATTAACAGTTTCACCAGTTAAATACACTTTTCTAGCTAAATCAATAAACCCCATATCATTAAAAAATGGGAAAACTTCACCTAAAACTTGGTTTAAAAGTTCATTAGGATTATAAATACCCAAAAAATCTATAAGCGGATTTTGACAATATTTTATTTCAAAATCTTCTCCATCATTAATAGGTTTATAAAAATCAATAGAATCATCTGTAGCTTCTAAAAAATTAGTATATAATTTAGGAATTTCATATGTGTAAGGTTCACCAATATGATATAATTCTTTATCATTTTCCCAAGTGAAACTATGAATGGTTTCTGAACTTTCATCCCTAAAAACCATCTTTTTCATAAAAAATTAACTCCTGAAAATATTTTAAAAAAAATTAATAAAATAAAAAAAATTTAGTTTATAAATTATTTATTGCAGCAACAATAATTTGTATGGTCTTTTCAACATCATCCATACTAGCTACACTTACTGGAGTATGAATATAACGTGTTGGCACACTTAAAACTCCTGTTGGAATTCCTTCACGAGTAAGACTAATAGAAGTACCATCTGTAGTTCCACCATCACTTACTTCTAATTGATAGTCAATACCCTCTTTTTCTGCAGCACCAATAAGCATATCACGAATAACTTTTGGAGACATAAGACCTCTTCCACTAGCATCAATTAAAACAATACTTGGTCCTTTACCCATTTCAACAGGTGCTTCTTCAAGAGTGATTCCTGGATGATCACCACAAACTGTAGTATCAAGTGCAAAAGCATAATCTGGATTTAAACCAAAAGCAGATACTCGAGCACCTTTAAGTCCAACTTCTTCTTGAACTGTACCTACACCATAAACAGTAGCATTGGTTTTTACACGTTTAAGAACTTCCATCATCACATAACAACCTAAACGATTATCTAAAGCTTTACCCATAATGAGGTTGTTAGGGAATTCTTCAAACCAACTGTTAAAAGTAATAGGATCTCCAATAGATATCATTTTTTCTGCTTCTTCTTTGTCCTTAGCACCGATATCTATAAACATTGAATCGTATTTAATGACTTTGTTACGTTCTTCTGGTTTAGTAACATGAGGAGGTTTAGAACCTATAACTCCTACATAATCTCCTTTTTCTGAGTGAATAGTGACTGTTTGATTTAATAACATTTGATCGTTAATTCCACCAATAGTTGCAAATCGAATAAAACCTTTTTCATCAATGAATTTTACCATTAAACCTATTTCATCCATGTGTGAAGCTAACATTATAGTTGGTGCACTTTTTTTACCTTTCTTTGTGCAAATAATGTTACCCATGGTATCAGTTGTTATATCATCTGCAACATCTTTTAATTCACGTTTAATAATATTTGCAATTTTTGTTTCAAATCCAGAAATTCCTGGAGTTGTACTTAATTCTTTAACTAGTTTCATATTAGATTTCATTTAAAATTTTCCCTTCTAAAAACTTTCTTTTTATTATTATATTTTTTATTAAAATTTATGAATTTACTTTTTTATTTTTTAAAGCTTTAAAACCAACAGGTACTGTTGAGTATTTTGTACCACTTGCTGCTACAACATCTTGAATACGATTAGTAACATAACTTTTTGGTTTCCATGCTTGATCTTCATCTTGACCTACAAGGAATACTTCATCAACACTTCCACTTTCGAGTAAGTATACAAGTATGGAACTTACAGCTCCACCGTCTTGTCCTTCTATAGCTTCGGCATTTACACTCATGAGTTCAATATAATCTCCAAGTGGTTTTTCATCCATATCTAATGGAACTACAGTATCACTTAAATAAGTTCGTGGGCATGCATAATAACATGCATGACAATCTTCTCGGCATTTACCATATTTTTGTGGTTTACGATTATTAATTTCAACAATATTTTCAGGGCATACATATTCGCATGCTCCACATAATACACATCCACCAACACTTATAACATCGGCTTCTAAGTTGTTGAATTGACAAAGGTCTGCTTCTTTTTCAAAGTCTTCGTCATCTATGACTCTGTGACTTAGAACTTGACGACCTACACTTTCACGTTCATCAATGATTTTTAAGTTATTTTGTATTTTTTTATTAGAAATTCGTTGTAATAATTTTAAACCATTTTCGGTTATTGGTTTACTTTTTAAGTAACCTTTCTTTAAACAATCATCTATGATTTTTTTACCTTTTTCTGTTCGTACTATTAGTGTACTCCATCCTTTTGGAGAACCAACTGATCCTACGCTTATATCTGAATTGTTACTTGTGTAATCTGTACAGATGTTACAATTTTTTCTTGTGAAAGGTTTGGTTTTTATTATAGGTATTGAGAATTCATCTCCATAAATAAGTTTTGCTTTAAATTGGCCTTTTTCTATACGGAATTCTTTAACTTCATTCATATCAATATTGTTTTCTGCTAGAAAATCTTTTAAGTATGCATATGAAAAGTTTTCCATACAAAATAAGCCTATTTTTACATCGATTGGGGATCCTCCAGTTTTATTAGAGTATTTATTAATTTTTGTTGCTGCTATTATCTGGCAGGGTGTTCCAACCATTGCTATTTTTTCTTCAGGCATTCTATTCAACCTCTAGGTTACATTTTTTTTGTAATTTGATAATTATGTGTATATTTTATTTTTTTTTACCATTTCAAAAAAGATTCATTATAATATTATATTTAATATCTTTTATAAATAAAGTTTTTTATATGAGAAATAGTTGATATTTTTTAATATTTTTTAAAAACAGTTTCATAATCTTTTAAATGGTTTATATTAATGAGTTCTAGAGGGTTTTCTTCTTTTATTCCATAGAATGTGTATCCATCTGCAAATATTTTTCTTAAAATGGGGTTTAAGTTATCATTTTCTGATTTTAAGTATTGGATTAAATTTAATCGGTTTGCTGCAAATGGCATTCCTAATCCTTCTGGAGTATTTAGAAGTCCTGTTTCACGACGTCTAAGTATAGAAATAGTGTGTTGTGGGTCGTTAGAATTTAGTATATATGATAAGATATTTTTATAGGTTTTTGTTGTGACAGTTGGTTGATCTCCTGTTGCACATAAAACTATTTGAGAATTAGTATTTTTTAAACCATTTAATAATGATATTGATAAACCTACATCATGAGGATTATTCTCTACAATTTTTAATCGAGTATCGTCAATATCATTTATTGCTTCTAATATTTCAGTATTATAATATCCAAGTACTAGAATTAATTGGTCTATATCGCAGGATAATATATGGTTTAATGTTTCCATTATTACATTAGATTTTATTCCATCAGAATTTATTAAAGGAAGTGTTAACTTATTTTTTAATGGAACATTATTTTCTAATTGATCAGCTCTCATACGAGAATTTTTACCAGCTGCAGTAACAATTGCAGAAACACTCACCATAATCTTTATATCCTATCCGTGTTTATTTAAAAATTTAAATTAATTTCCTACAGTTTCTACCTGAATAGTAGTTGAATTTGTATCATTAAATGTTACATTATTAGGAATAAGCTCTTCAGCACTAGAACAAATCTTCATACCAGTACCACTACCCTCAGTCCACATAGTAATCTTTATCGGATAATCAAGAGTATTTGTAACTTTAATACCAGTAGCAGGATTATAACCGAATAATACTGCATCTTCATCAGAAGCCATACCTACAGGTAACGGGGAACCAATAGCAAGCACTGTTGAACGTAAAGTTCTAGCTGGAGGACATACACCATGAGTTGCAGTACCAGATTCTGCATCAGGTTCTACAACAGAACTGAAATGAACATCATTACGTCCAGAACCATAAGTATGAGCAGGAATTATAGTATTATTCCAAGCTTTTACAAATTGTCTAGCATTATATTCCCGATTTTCATCATTATATTGAGGGTGACTACCAAGATAAGTGTAAGAATCACTTACTTTATGATAAGTAGAATTTGGAGTAGAATAAACTAATACTGTATCTCCACCACCATGAACAAGTGAATAATTATATGCAGTTGGTAATTTTTTAACTTCATCAGGAGTCATGAAAGCTCTACCATCACTAAAGTCACCAATACCATACTCAATATTATAATGAGCTCCTACCTTAGCATAACTATACCAAGATTTTAAATCAGCAACACTAGTATACTCATGAGGAACAGTATCATTACTAATATCTGCTTCAGCAACATGTTTAATAGTTTTACCAGTTAAATTATTAACAATATCCACACCATCATTAGTTTTAACAGCTTGAGTATAAGGTTCATTATAACCCCAAATATAATCATCAGGTTCATGTACAACAATAGAATTGTTTTCTACATCCACAAAACCAGGACCATCAAAACTAGCAACAGTACCACCATCACTAACAGCACCTTTAACTACTTGAGTAGTAGGCATTGGCACAGTTCCAGAGGCAAATGAATACAATGCTCCTAAAATATCAAGATTTTCAAACCGATCCACCAAATATCCAAGATTTATAGCTGTTGGATATCTATTTATATTATTCTCATCAATCACAGTATCTCCACTATATACAGTAGAACCATTTTGGACTTTTAATAAGTTATTAACATCACCAGCACTTACGGTATTTGTATGAACTAAACTGAATGGTGCTAGAACACAGCAAATAAGTAGTAAACCAATACATACTTTAAATGCATTTCTTTTCCAAAGTTTTTTTAAACTAATTGTCTTCACTTCCTTTAAAATTTTTTTTATAATTATTTGATAAATATTATTTATTTAGAGATTTACTTATTTCTTCTAACCTTTTTTGAATTTCAATTATTGCATTTTGTCCATTTCCACCTATGAAAATAGCATCTTCAAAACTGAATTCTGCAACAAATCCTATAATTTCATCTAAATTATTAGCTACTTCTACTCTACCATCATAACCTAAACTTTGTAAACGATATTTAGCATGATCTATTGTATCTTCTAATCCAGGGAATAATATTATTACTTCAGGATAAGATTTAACTACTTCATTTAATATATCTAGACGATCTTCTTCATTAGCTCTTGGTGTTCCTATAAATGTTGCATAGAATTCTTGTTCATCCAATATACTGCGTATTGCACTACTATTATCAGATTTTCCAATATAAATATCACATTCGTTTAAGTGTAATACTTTTAATCTTCCTTCTACTGGTTTGAAACTTTCTAATGTGTCTTTAATTATTGCTTCGTCAATATCTAATTTTTCACATATTGTTGCTGCAAGTCCAGCATTAAGACGATTAAATTTTCCAAACATTTGTAATGGATATTTAGTTTCATCAAAATAGATTGTTTCATTTGCTGATAATTGGAATTCATCTTTGAATTCTTGATCTTTTGCTATAAATATTTCTTTTCCTTCAACAAATCTAACTACTTCATTTTTATAGTTTTCTATGGTTTTATGAACATTCATATGGTCATTGCCAATATTGGTTAATCCAATCATGTCAAAGTCAAAGCAATAGTTACAGAAGTCTAAGGTCATGTCGCATACTTCTATAAGCATTACATCATAATCTTGTTTTTCTGCTTCTAAAATAAGATCATAGTAACCTTCAAAGCCACCACCACCGTTTCCTCCTATAAGGACATTTAATCCTGCTTTTTCGAGGATTTTTCGTATCATAGTGACTGTTGTGGTTTTACCGTTAGTTCCTGTTATTCCTATTGTAAATATGTTTTTATGTTTAGTTAGTATATCACAAAGAAATTTTCCTTCATTTTGGTATTTGTTTGCTAATTTGGATCCATAAATACTTGGGCTTATTGCTACAGCATCACATTTATCTATTTCTTCTTCATTAGTAAATCCTAAATCAATAATTGCGTTTTCTATTACAAAACTTAATCTGCTTTCTTTAGACAGTATATCTATGTCAACTACTGGAAGGTCTAGATTTTCTAGGTTAAGGTTTGTTGAAAGGTCAGAGGCATATACATCCCAATTATTACGTATTAATGATTCAAAGGCTTTTTTTCCTTCTACACCTAAACCTATTACTGCTGCTCTCAAAGTAATCCCTTATTTTATTATGTAAAATTTATTATTTTTTTAAATGATATTTTGAATAAAAAATCATTATTAACAATTAAATATTTAATATTATCATTTTAAATTTTTAAATTTAAAAAATTTAAATTCTAATTAACTTATTACAGTATTTAATATAAATTTTAATAAAAAATTATAAAATAGAAAATTAAATATTACTACTACTTTTATAAATTAAAATATATAAAGTTAAGCTCATATAATATGAATATTACTATAATAACACTAATTTTAATTAATATTAACCCATAAAATCAAATAAAAAAAATTTTAAATAATACAAAAAGTTTTACTAAAAATTATATAATTAAACTCTATAAAAACAATATCGTTAGTAAATATAGAAATAAAATTTAAGAATTATAAATAAAACAACAAAAAGAATTTAAAAAAAAATAAAAAAAGATGAGAATATAATTAATTTTTTTTATGGGAGATTAATTATAATCCTCTAATTAATTAAAGTAAAAAAAAAAAATATTTTAATTACTTTTCAGCTAATAATTTCTGAAGTTTCTCCATAACTTCATCAGGATTAGCTGAATCATCATCAACTAATTCCTTTATTTTATCCATAGCCTCTTTTTTAGCTAACTCTGAATCTTTATCCTCTGTAACCTTATCATCACTAACAATTTTTTCAACAGAGCCTACTTCATTATTAGATGAGATAGATACATCAGATTTACTATTATTTTCAAGTTTAGCCATTATAGCATCATGATCAACTGCATCAGAACCAACTAAATCTTTAATTTGAGCCACAGCTTGCTTTTTAGCTAACTCTGGATCAATATGTTTAGTTTCTACAACTTCAGACTTAGATTCAACAGATTGAATAACCTTTTCACCAGTTTTAACCTCATCTTTTTGACTGTTAACAGTTACAAATTCCGGGGTAAGATTAGGCATTTTACCTTTAACATTAGTAACTGTAGATTTAGGTTTATCCTCTTTAATACTTTTAGGCTTTTCAATTTTATCTATATTAGAAGCTTTAACTTGACTAGTTTTTTGATCATCATTAATAAGATTATCAGTCTTTTTAACAGTCTCATTTTGTCTTAAGTTCTGAGTTTGTTTAATAGCAGAATTATGTCTTCTAGCACTAGCATCTAAAGATCTTCTACGTTCCATCTCTTTTTGTCTTAAAACAGCAATTTGTGCAGCTTCATCATTAGGATCAATATCATCAGGGTTTAAAACACCAATATATTTAGTTTGTTTATAAATTAAACCAATACTACGACCAGCAAACAGAATTGTATAAGGAATTACAATTAAACAAACAAGGAATAAACCAATCCAAGGTATAACACCAATAAGTATACGGATACAAGTTAATACTAATAAATATAATATGAAAAGAACAAACCATGCAAAATAGTTTCTTCGACCAATAGTTCTTATAGTACCAAATATTTTAGGAATGTTTAATCCTTCTTTGAAACTTTCCATATCAATCATTCTTGCAACACCCATAACAAATGTGTAGGCAAATATTAAAGTAACAATAAATATTAAAACATAAGTCCAAGCATAAGGTGTGTTAATTAAACCATTAATAAATCCAGTAGGTAATTCACCAGTAGAAATACCTAATACTGTGAAATAAGGATTAATAATATCAATTAACTTACCAACAGGATTAAGATTTCCAGATAATGTTAAAGATACAAATATTAAAATTAAAGGAATTATAGAATAAATAAGACCAAGAACTAAATATTTTAATCCATCAACTATATTCTCAACAAAACTAAAACTTGGAATACCTTTATTATGTCTAATAGCCCCCGCAACAACACTACAAAAGTATCCAAATATAATAATTTCTAAAACCCAAACAACTAACATTACAAATAAACTAATCGGTTTATAACTAGTAAATGTTTGAATATAACGCATAACTACTAAAAAAATACCTAAAATAAGATATTTCCACCAATCTTTTAATGGATATTCTAAACTATCCATTATTATGTCCAAAACTCCCATAAGCAAATTCAACTCCACATATCCAAATATTAATGAAATAACATTATATTTTTTATATTTAACTAAGATTCTTTATAGATTAAACCAATAGATCTAGCAGAAAACATCATAATATAAGGGCGCACAATAAAAGTGGCTAAAAAAAACCCTAATAATTGAAATCTCAAACTGTAAACATTAACTGTTAAACCTATAAACAATATTACTGTAAATTCAATAAACCATGCAATATAAAGACCAATTCCAATATCATCAATTGTATTAATAATAGTGCCTAAATCCATTCCTTTAACAACATTATTCTTATCTGCAAATCTTGCTAATCCTAAATAAAATATAAATAAGAATAATAAATTTATTATTATCGCTACAACTGCTGTAATCCCCAATGTGGATATAATATTCTTAATTAAATCTGAAGGCAATGAACTAGTATTAAGTATTACCAAAGTATTCTGAGTCATAAAATAACCCAATTGTAATATATTATGCAATAATCCAGTTGCAAATGCTACAACACCAATTATTACAATTGGAATTATACAATAAATTGATATTAATATAACTAATTCAATACCCTCTACAAAATTTTTCAACCACTCAAATTTTGGAGATTTATTCAATCCATGAATTGTATTGGATATTATACTAACATAATAACCAATAAATATAAATGATAAAACAAAACCTAAAATTAATGTTATTAATCCAAGAATTACATTTCCGTTTCCCAATAACTCTGGAGATAATGATATGAATGTTATTAGTAGCATAAAAAAGCTTAATATTAACATTTTCTTCCAGTTTCTTAACGGATAATATAATGCGTCTTTAATAATATTAAAAGATTTCATTATTTTTATCACCAATAATCATAATCCATAATAGATAATCTTAATTATATATTATTATTTTGAGTAAAAAAAGTATATATACTTTACTAATATAGAATTTAGAAACTAAACAAGAACAGATTAACAAAAAAAGTGAAAAATATATAAAAATTAATACTTTAATGAATAAAATTAGCTAAAAACCTAAAAAATAAAACCAAGCAATAAAGTTTTTTAAAAGATAAACATTATAAATATTAAAAAAAACTTAAAAAAATATTTTAAAACTTAATAACACTCAAATAAATTAATATTAATCCAAATTTTATTAAAAACATAGCAAAACAAGAATACATAAAATAATAAAATAATTAACTCTTAATAAAAAAAATAGAGAAAAAATATTTAAAATAAATTTTATTGTTCTTTATAAATTAAGCCAATAGAACGACCAAGGAACAAAATTGAAAATGGAGTTATAAATAATGCTGCAACATATAATCCAACATATGGAATAACAGTACTAATTAAACCTATAACCATACCTAAAACTGTCATAATCACAAATACTAAAATATACCAAATAATATATTTTTCCCAACCAATATTTCCAAGTGAATCCATAACACTATTAACTTTAGCCCCAGAAAATAAAGTTCCATGCTCTGCCATTCTAGCTAAAGCCATATAATAAGATAATGAAAATAAAATGAATAAACATATAGCTAAAATTCCAGTAATAGCTATACCTGTCCATATGTTAGCTAATAAATTTGAAGGTAAAGTTGCAGTTAAATTACTCATTACCGCAGAAGATGAAGTTGAGTAAGAAAATCCTGGATTAGTTAAAGTACCAGAATTAGCAATCACACCAAAAATAACAATAAAATCATCAAACACTCCAAGTATTGATGCAACAATTAATACAATTACGGTAGGTATAACAAAATAAACTATACTGATTACCCAAGTCTTTAATCCATCATAAACATTTTGAAAAGATTCTAAATGAGGAATTTCATCATGACCCTCAACAGTCACTTTAATTACACTTAAAAGAAAACCTAAAAGTATTAAAGATATGAAAAAACTTATAAATGATCCAATAGACTGTATACCTGCAAAATTACTAAAATAAACTGGTAATAAAGGCATTATTGTCATTATAAGAGATAATATTCCAATTTTGAAAAATTTATTCAAATTACTTATTGGATATTGTATTGATTTTTTAATTATTTCCATTACATTCATTATTAAAATAAACCTCCTTTTAAAAAATAGGTGAAAAAAATTAAATAAAAAAAATTATTTAAAGTTTAAATTTCTAAATATTTTCTTTGTTCATAATTAAATACTTGAACTCTGTAATCATCCCATTCTGCATATTTTAATTCTAAGAATTTAGGACCAATATGAGGACCAAGAGCATTCATTAAAAGTTCAGAATTTTCTAAACTATGATAAGCTTCCCATAAACTTGCAGGTAGAGGTTTAATACCCTCTTTTTCAAGTTCAGCTTCACTTAATTCATAAAGATTAACATCACAAGGTTCACCAGGTTCAATCTTATTTTTTACCCCATCCATACCTGCAACTAACATAGCAGTAAATGCAAGGTAAGGGTTACAAACTGGATCAGGTACACGATATTCAATACGAGTACTTTGATCACTTGTAGCAGGGACTCGAATAAGAGCAGAACGATTCTTCAATCCATAACTAATGTGGACAGGTGCTTCATAACCTGGAACTAAACGTTTATAACTATTAACAGTAGGGTTAGTTATAGCTGTAAGTGGGAATGCATGTTTTAATAATCCTCCAATAAAGTACATTGCAGTGTCAGATAAACCATATTCTGCATCTGGATCAGCAAATGCATTTTTACCTTTTTTAAATAAACTTTGATGACAATGCATACCTGAACCTTCAACACCATTAAATGGTTTAGGCATGAAAGTAACTCGATAATTATTATTGCTAAATTGTGCAATATTATCCACAATAGCTTTAATAGCTTGTTTAAATGTAATAACTGCATCAGCAGTGAGTAATGCATCATCAAATTTGAATGAAATCTCATTTTGACCTGGACCTACTTCGTGATGATTAGATTCAATCTTAAAATTTAATTCCTCAAGATTAAGAGATAATTCTCTACGGAAATCAGTACCCTTATCAGAAGGATCAACATCAAAATTACTTGCATTATCAATAGGCACAGGGTAACCAAGAGTATCTTGATCTAAAATATAAAACTCTGGTTCAGGACCAATATTATAAGTATAACCTTGTTTTTCCAAATTAGCTAAAGTATTTTTTAATAAACTACGAGGGTCTCCAGGATAAGGATGACCTTCACTTGTACATACATCACAAATAAACCGACAAGTAGCAGACTCTTCAGGTCTCCAACTTAATGGACTATAAGTGTTTATATCTGGTTTTAATAATAAATCACTACTTTCAATTCCTGCAAATCCATCTATACTAGATCCATCAAAAAGTAATCCATCATTAAATAAACCTTCCATATCTTCAGGTTTACATGGTAAAGCTATACTTTTAGGCACCCCATTAATATCAACAAATTGTAATCTTACAAATTTGATATAATCATTTTGCATTCTTTCAATCATTGCATCAATTTCTTTACTCATAAATATCTATCCTCGAATAATTAAATAATAATTTTTTTTTAATTTAAAGCTTCAAGTGCTTCAGAAACTTCTAAAACATTTTCAGCACTTAATCCTACTGCAACTTCATCATCTAAAACTTTTGCAAATTTTCTACTTCCACTACAACCAAGGGTTATATTAGCGTTTCCAGTCATAGCAGGTTCACTTACTGCATCAGCACATAAACTTTGAATACCTGCAAAATCAGCTTTAAAACGATCAGATACATCATAAATAATCGCTTGTGATACTTTCATAGCTTGAACAGGTTTTGCAAACATAACAACCACGTCTGGAGCATAAGTTGCAGTTTCTAATGGAGCATATAAAATTCCATAGTTTCTTACATCCATTTTAGGTAAAGCGTCTATAGTAGCTTTTGCAGATTTTATGTCTTTAAATCTTCCAAGTGAAACATATTTTTCACCACTTGCAACTTTAGGAGGCATATCTTCAAGACCTAAAGCTGCGGAACCTCCTTTACACATTTGTTCATCTTTAGTTGCATAAAAAGTTTCACCATGTGATGCTTTTTTAACCATTTCACAATGTCTAGCTTTATCAGATATTTTTGGAATATTTTCTGGAATATCTGATTCTTTTAAAACAAATTTAACAGCTACAGGTTCTGAGTCTAATTCTAAAATATTTTTAAATGTTTTTGCTATTTTAACATTATTTTTTATATCATATTCAGCCATAAAATTAACTCCTTCATTATAGATTATTTTAATATTATTTTAAATTATTGTATATCTATATTTTTAAAAGTATATAATGTTAATCATTTTATTAAGTGTTTATAAAAAAAATAGTATAAAATGTTTAATAAAATATTAAAAAATATTATCAAAATTAAAAATATATTTAAATTTATTATACAAAAGAAGCTTTAAAATTTATTTAGGTGGAAATAGTATTCCTACTAAAAAAAAAATTTATTAAAAAAAAACATTAAAAAATGAGAATAAAAAAATTTAATATCCCCATTTTTTAAACTAAAAAAGTGTTCATTTTCTGTTTTTACGGAAAGGTCTAATACCAACTAAAATACTTAATATTAAAAGTAATGCAAGAATTGGATTACCTGTTTTAGCCATACTAACACCATTAGATAAATTCTTTGTTCCATTTCCTGAATTTCCATAAATATTTGAAGTTACTCCATTATGGTTTGGACCATTAGGAGATAAACCTGGATGATTAGGACCAACAGGATTAGGACCAACAGGATGATGTGGAGTATGATTAGTACCATTAGTACCGTTAGTACCGTTAGTACTATTAGTAGCATTGGTTACCACAATAGTAGCACTAGCATTATTATTAGAGTAAGTAGTTTCATTATCATCACCTACAACAGTTGTAGGAAGTGTGAAATTACCAGTACTAGTTACTTGAGTAGTTAATACTAAAGTAGCAGTTTCTCCAACATTAAAGTTACCAATATACCATTCATCTGAAGTTTCATTATAATATCCTTTATTTACTACTGCTTTTAAGAATTTAATATTAGGCATAACATCACGAACAAGAACACCAGTATCATTATTAGGACCATTATTTCGGATGGTTACAGTCCAAACAACAACATCTCCAACTTTTGGAGTAGTGTTACTTACAGTTTCATTAATACTTAAATCCACATAAGCAGGAATATTTACTGTAACATTTGCATGATTATTTGACATATTTGGATCATAATTTGTTCCATTTACATCTGCAAAGTTAGTTATATTTCCAGTTGTTGCAATTTTAACATTAATTGTTAAACTAACAGTTTGACCTACAGCTAAGTTTCCAATATCCCAAACACCAGTAGTACTATTATAAGCACCATTAGAAGAGTCACTGACATAAATTAATCCTTCAGGTAAGTTATCATTAACTTTAACACCAGTAGCATTATCCACACCAAAATTAGTTACAGTTATTGTGTAAGAACTGTTACTTCCATATTTAGTAGTGTTAGTTACATTTGATACTTTAGTTATGCTTAAATCAGACATTGGAGGTACTGTAATGTTTGCAGTGAAATTATTATTACTTGTGCTTGTTTCAGGTTCATTACCAGAAACATTTACAAAGTTAATAATATTTCCTGTTTTATTTACAAGTACAGTGATATTTAAACTAATAGTTTTCCCATTAGCTAAGTTTCCAATATTCCAAACACCAGTAGTACTATTATAAGCACCATTAGAATTATCTGAAACATAAATTAAACCATTAGGTAAAATTTCATAAGCTTTAACACCAGTTGCATCATAAGGACCATTATTTCCAACAACAATTGTGTAAGTTATTGTATCACCCATTTCAGGAGCAGAATTACTTACAGTTTTATTGATAAATAAGTCTGTGCTTATTACATTAATTGTAACACTAGCATGATTATTATTGTATGTAGTTTCATTTTCATTACCAGTTACATCTGCAACATTAGTGATTGCACCAATATTAACTGCTGTAACAGTAATTGTTAAACTTGTACTGTTTCCACTTGCTAAATTACCAATATTCCAAACACCAGTAGCACTATCATAATTTGTGGAATTAGTTGAAACAAAGCTTACACCATTTGGTAAAACATCATTTACTTTAACTCCAGTAGCATTATCCGGACCATTATTAGTTACAGTTATAGTGTATGTAAATTGGTTACCTGGATAAATAGTACTTATACTAGCTATTTTATTAATAGATAAGTCAGCTGTTTGATTAACAGTAATATTTACAGTTGCATTATTATTAGAAATGTTAGTATCATTACTACTAGTAGTTGTATTAACAGTGTTTGTAAAGTTTCCAGTTTTATTGACAAATACTATAATAGTTAAAGTTTCAGTTGTATTATTTCCTAAAGTTCCAACACTCCAAATTCCAGTAGTTTTATCAAAAGTACCCATTGTAGTATTGTAAGAATTTAAGATTAAACCATTTGGTAATACTTCATTTACAGTAACGTTTAAAGCTTCATCAGGACCATTGTTCTTTACAACGATTGTGTAAGTTACATAGTCATTGTATGCTGGATTAGTGTTATTAACTGTTTTTGTTACTTGAATATCCACATTTTTTGTAACATAATTTGTAACAGTAACGTTATTGTTAGTTGTAACATTTTCAGTTGTGGTAGTTGTAACATTAGCAAAATTACTAATATTATCAACAGTAGTGTTAGCTGGAATAAAACCAGTAACAGTAATAGTAACAGATTGACCACTAATTAATGTTCCAACATTAATAGTAGCAGTAGAACCACTAACAGTTTTAGTTTCACCATTATAAGTATATGTTACATTTTCTAATAATGATGGTAAAACATCATTGACAACTACATCATATGCAGTATCAGGACCATTATTAGTAACAGTAATAGTATAAGTTACATTTTTACCAGCAACAACAACAGTACTGTTAGTTTTAGTGATAACTAAATCAACATTATTAACATGGACTGTAGTGTTATTAGTTACATTTTGAGTGTTACCTGCTGGATTAGGATAGGTTACATTTACAAAGTTTGTTATATTTTTATAAGCAAGTGAGATATTATCTTCAATACCTGTTTGTAAAAGAATACTTTCAACAGTACCTAAATCTAAGCTACTTATAGTGATTGTTACAGTCTTATTATCTGTGAAATTAACAGTTATTTTACCATTAGTATAATTAGTAGTATTTGTGAAGTAAATTCCATCAGGTAAAGTATCATTAACTACAATATTTGTTGCAGCACTTGTACTTGCACTAGTATGATATACTGTAATGTTATAAGTGAAATTCTCACCAACATTAAGATTAGTCATATTAGCAGTCTTATTAACACCTAATTTTGGTTCTGCAGTTGTAATAGTTACAGTTGCATTATTATTAGAACTATTAGTATCATTACAAGTAGTTGTTACATTTACTTTGTTAATTATTGATCCTAAACTTGTTACATTTACTTGAATTGTTAAAGTAACTTCTGAACCATTATATAATGTACCAATATACCAAACACCAGTATCATTATTATAAGTACCGTTATTTGAAACATATTTTACTCCAGATGGTAAAAGATCATTTACAGTAACATTTAAAGCTGTATTTGGACCATTGTTTTTAACAGTAATAGTATAATTAATTAAACCATTATATGCTGGAGTTTTATTATCTACAGTTTTTGTTACTTGAATATCAACATATTTAGTAATGTTATTTTCTACACTAGCATTATTGTTAGTTGTAACATTTTCAGTAGT
>Ga0116193_1000339_pt1 | contig 45811 bp, 41 predicted proteins | sample AD_UKC115_MetaG_FD_89892 | JGI IMG/M metagenome (GOLD analysis project Ga0116193, IMG submission 89892) | Active sludge microbial communities of municipal wastewater-treating anaerobic digesters from Hong Kong - AD_UKC115_MetaG | ecosystem: Engineered > Bioreactor > Anaerobic > Digestate... | reverse complement strand
TAAATTGCTCACGTCAGTAACGTCAATGATTACCAAATATTTTCTACCGTTTTCTTGTTCATTTATATCCATATTTAGTCATCCTTTTTCATATTCTTCATTATAGCCAACAGCCAGAGTACAATAATATCCTTCGAATTCAGTCCCTGGACCACTGATATTCTCTGCTGGTTCCCAACAAGGTAAATTCAGTAATTTCCGGTATAAAGAAGCCAGAAATGTAATATCAATACGCTCCCAGCATTTGTGTTAATACAATGAATAAGAAGTATACAATAGCAACGAAACTTAAACATACCTGTTTTTCTTCTACATAATCTTCACCATAAATCTCCTTGTTTGTTGTTCTATATCTGATTAATACACCATCACACTTTATTGCACAACTTGTAGTTCACCGAATTGCGGCACAAAGCGGTTTTAGTGTCAAATGACGTAATTGCTTGACCTGAGCATTAAAATCAGTGGACGAAAGCTTGATAATTTGATGCAAAAATGCCACGGAGGGCATTTTTAGCGTCTTGGGACAGGAAGTCCCATAGACGCGTGCGAAAATTATCAAGCTAAGTCCTACTGATTTTTTGCGAAGGTCACGCAAATGGAGTTATTTGACACTAAAACAGCAGGAAACCACCTCCAAATCAGTTCCACAACATCAGACTTAGCTAATTATAAAGCCATTCCTGCACTCACATAAAAAGCAGCTGCCGGTTTATATTACTCCAACAGCCGCCTTGTTAAATTCACCTACATTTTTTCCGGTGCGCTTATACTTAACAAATTCAGAACGTTTTTTATTACAATCCTTGTACTGTCAACAAGAACTATCCTTGCATTCATGATGTTCTCTTCCTCGCCCTTTACTCTGCAAGCATTATAAAAACTATGGAACAAACCTGCAACATCCAGTACATACCTTGTAAGTCTGCTTGGTTCAAGTGTCTGAGCAGCTATCCTGATTTCTTCCGGGTATTCTGCAAGTTTCTTCATCAATTCTATCTCTTCCTTAGCAGTAAGTCTGGTTAAATCAACCGATTCAACACTAGGGAACCTGATATTCTCACTTTCGATTACCTTTAACATGCTGCATATTCTCGCATGTGCATATTGCACATAAAACACAGGATTTTCATTTGATTGCTTCACTGCAAGGTCAAGATCAAAATCAAGATGACTTCCCGATGCTTTTGTATTAAAGAAAAATCTTGCTGCATCCCGTCCAACTTCTTCCAGCAGATCCATAAGGGATATGGACTTTCCTGTACGTTTTGACATCCTTGCAATTTCGCCATTCCTGTAAAGGCGAACCAACTGGAACAACACTACATCAAGCTTGTCCGGATTAACTCCTAAAGCTTTAACCGCAGCCTTCATTCTTGCTACATGCCCATGATGATCGGCTCCAAGCAAGTTGATAACCCAGTCATACTTCCTCTTTAAAAACTTATTTCTGTGATATGCAATGTCTGAAGCAAAATAAGTAGGCAATCCATTATTCCTGACTATGACCTCGTCTTTTTCAGTACCGAGTTCAGAGGTCTTAAACCAGATTGCTCCATCCTTCTCAGTTGTGTGTCCATTATCTTTCAATAAATCCAGTGTTTCCTGAAGCTCTCCACTGTCATACAAAGACTGCTCTGAAAACCAGTTATCGAACTTAACACCGTAGCTTTCCAACCCGCTTCTGATTCTTTCAATATTACGCGGAAGAGCAAACTCAACAAGTTCTTTCCTTCTTTGCTCGCTTTCAACATTTAGGAGCTTGTCCCCGTTTATAGCAATGTAATCCTTCATATGATCAATTATATCTTCGCCATGATAGCCGTCGTCCGGAAACTCTACAGCGTCTTCACCCTTTAACTGCTGAATATACCTAGCTTCAAGAGAAATCCCAAACTTCTCTATCTGATTACCTGCATCATTAACATAAAATTCTCTAGTGACATCATAACCGGCCTTGGACAGCACACTGGCAATACAGTCGCCTAATGCTCCACCTCTTGCATTTCCCATATGAAGTGGACCTGTGGGGTTGGCACTGACGAATTCAACCATTACCTTCTTGCCCTGCCCTATGTTGATTTCGCCATATTTATCCTTCATATCCTGTATAGTCTTTAATGTATCATACAGCCATAAATTATTGAGATAAAAATTTATAAACCCCGGCCCTGCTATTTCAACCTTTTCGATGTATGTACCAGTAAAGTCCATGTTTTTGGATATTATATCCGCAATTTGTCTCGGAGCCTTTTTTGCAGCTTTTGCAGCCTGCATGGCTATATTGGTTGAAAAATCGCCGTGCTCCTTTTCTCTTGGAGTTTCGATTACTATTTCTCCGGCTTCAAATTCGGGGAGCTCCCCACTTGCCACAGCCTTCGAAAGAGACTTTTTAACTACTTCACTAATTTGAGACTTCAATACTTCCACTACATTCGTCATTAACTTGCCCTGCCTCCCTGATAAACATATGAAAATCATTTCCACCTTGTTTATTATTATCTATTTCAAGGTGATAATCAACCCTTATTTCTCCACCTTCATCATCAACATCCACCGTTACCGCATTTGTCATTACACCAACAGTAAAGGTACCATATTGTGTATCATAGTATGAAACATGTTTTTGACCCTTCTCAAAAATAAACTGCGTGTTTACCGAGCCGAATCTCATTAAAGTCACAATTCCATTGGCAATCTTTAAAGTCGTTGTTGTGCCATCCATTCCTGTGACTTCACTTTCTTTATAGGTCACATAGTATGTATTACCCTTTTTATAATATCTTCCTTCAGTAACAAGTTCAAGTGTATTTGTATCTTTACCGGATGAAGTCTGAATCCCTTTTACGGAAATAATAACATTTTTATTCATATAGTTTCGCCTCCATTTTTTTAGGAACCAACTGTCCTTTTGTACTTAATACTTTCCTGCTTACAATGTACATTAATCCCTTTTCATAGATTATGCTGCATAGTAGTTATTATCTAAAACAATAACCATCTGAATATAAGCTGCCGCCAATACAAGCAGCAGCTTATATAGCGCTAATATCTCTCAATATCGACTTTTTCAGCAGAATGTATTTTACTGTTCAAAATGGAATTTCCTAACGATTCAAACTTCTCAACGCTATCACTCGTGTAATATCTGTACACCGGAGTAACTTTTTCATCTCTGCAATTATTATTTCCTTCTATCCCCTCCTTTACTACTTTCGCTACCTCTAATGCTGAATTTACCAATTTAACATCATCACCCATAACTTTTTGAATGGTGTTTTGCAAAAGCGGGTAATGCGTACATCCTAAAACTAAAGTATCAATTCCCAGTTCCTTGAGAGGAAGCAAATATTCCTCTGCAATTTTAAATGCAATTTCATTCTCCCACCAGCCTTCTTCAACCAGCGGAACAAACATTGGACAGGGTTTTGAAAATATCTCTATCGAGCTGTTTATCCTGGTTATAGCCTTTTCATATACACCACTGCTTACTGTTGCCGGTGTACCAATTACGCCAATCCTGTTGTTTCTTGTCGCCTTTGCAGCGGCTGCCGCCCCAGGCTGAACTACTTCAACAATAGGAAAATCAAAGCTGGTTTTTACCCTTTCCAAACTACATGCACTTGCAGTATTACATGCTATAACAATCATCTTTATGTCCTGGTTCTGCAGGAACCTTATGTCCTGAAAAGTGTATTTGATAACAGTTTCTTTTGATTTTGTCCCGTAAGGTGCTCTTCCACTGTCTCCAAAGTAAACAACACTTTCCTGTGGTAACAACCTGTTTATTTCCTTAAGGACTGTAAGTCCTCCAATTCCCGAATCAAAAACCCCAATAGGTCTGTTGTCCATGATTATATTTCCCCCGAATTCGGCGCATCTAATCATTCTTAATGCGCTAATTTTCTACTTCTCTTGTATTGTCGTCAAACCTCTCAATTGCCAGATCAATAAGTCTATCAATGAGCTCACTGTATGGTATCCCTGATGCTTCCCACAACATGGGATACATGCTTATACTTGTAAATCCCGGCAGAGTATTTATTTCATTGATGTAGACTTCACCGGTTTCCTTGTGAACAAAAAAGTCAACCCTGGATAGCCCGGCACAATCAAGTGACTTAAATGCCTTTACGGCATAATTCCTGATTCTTAATATCGTCTCTTCCGGCAAATCTGCAGGAATAACTGTTTTCGAACTTCCGTCTATATACTTTGCATTATAATCGTAAAACTCATTACTAGGAACAATTTCTCCAACTGTTGATGCAATTGGATTATCATTTCCGAGAACTGCACACTCTACTTCCCTGCCATTGATAAACTCTTCTATAAGAACTTTTCTGTCGTATTTAGCTGCAAAACTCAATGCCTCAATCAATTCTTTTCTGTCATGTGCTTTTGATACACCAACCGATGATCCCGCATTAGAGGGTTTGATAAATACCGGATACTTAAACTTTTGCTCAATGGCGCCAGCTGCACTGTCAGCATTATCCCTTATCTCTTTTCTTGTAAAAAACAAATAGTCGGCCTGTGGGATACCTGCCTTTTCAAATACTATTTTAGCATATATCTTATCCATTCCGAGAGCTGAACCTAAAACTCCCGATCCTACATAGGGTATTCCAGCCATCTCAAAAAGCCCTTGAATAGTCCCATCTTCACCATTACATCCATGGAGCACCGGAAAAACCACATCTACAGAGCCCCCACTTTCCTCTTCATTCCCATTTTTCATTAATGCTTCCGATGAAGCTCCCCGGCTTACTATCGCATTAATAATATTATCACGGCTAGGTATACTTTTCACCATTTTATTTATAGCAATTTCTTCCCATTCACCGGAAGCAATTTTTTCCACCGGACCATTATACGGAAGCCATCTACCTTCTTTAGTAATTCCTACAAAAGAAACATCATACTTGCTTTTATCCATATTGCTAATTATTGACGTTGCTGAAAATCTTGAAACTTCATGCTCGGATGATTGTCCTCCGAATATAACTAATACCCTTTTCTTATCGCTCATATTTGCCTCCCCTTGTAGCAGCGTCCATTACTTACTTTGATTGAAACTATCGCTGCGATATGTACACAAAAACATATAGTAAATATATATTTCTCATTTTACTATTTAAGTACGGCAACTTCAATATTAAAGGGAAAATAGCCAAAATTTAATAAACAATCAGAATACAAAAGAGAACTTTGCCTGTAATGGAACTTCTTTACGAAAAGCTGTAAGTTTATGAAAAACAACAAACATTTAAGTTAAGACTACGATTTAACATTCTGGAATTGCTTTTGAACTGAACATAAAATAAAAAACGTGTCTATTACTATTTTATCACTAAAATTGCATTATGTCTATAATTAAAATTATTGCAAAAGAAGCCGGATCAATGATAGACATCTGTACCGTTTGCAACAATAATTGTATATACTAAAGATTTATAATCCCATGCCGTCTCTCACCTAACATGTAAGATATTTCTATATATTCTAACTTTAATTTGTAACGCTCTTATTTTTATTCTTTATTCACTCATTGTTGCGGACATGATATCTCCAAAAGCCCAATGGTTTTTATCTAAATCTGAGAAATGGGTTTCTGCATCCTTTAGAGGCTCAATACCTATAACTCTGTTTATCAGTGTAACACATTCGGAACGTTTTATATTGTTGTTTGGTCTGTATGTTTCGTAAAATCATATATCACTATATCTTTATAACTAAACTCAATTATTTATACTTATTGATTATTGAACTGAATAACCTTTAGTTGTATCAATACTAATTAATTTCGTAATATCATCGTATATTACGGAAAAATCTAACGCTGCTGACAGGTCACGAAGTTTAAAGTAAGTTCTGCCATCAATATTATATGATTTACTACCAATATTTCTCCCATCTAAATATGTTAATGAATTTGAAATAGCAAAAAACTTCAATAGAGTTTATAATAACATTAGAACTAATACATTCAGTTTTTCGAGGAGTTGATATAATGCCTTTTTATGATTTGAAGTGTGAAAAATGCGGAAGTGAATTTAATATTATGGCAAAAATGAGTGAAAAAACCGACAAATTGATTAAGTGTCCTGACTGTGGAAGCAATGAACTGAGTTCTGTGTTTAAGAACATAAACATTACCAAACCCAAAAGTTCGAGTGCTGCCGATTGTCCAAACGTACACAAATGCGGCGGATGCTGCCATCATTAATAAGGGACAACCAAAGGGGAGTATTAACAAATTGTTAACCTCCCCTTTTTAATCAGCCCTTCAATATTGGCAAAATTGTATTGTTAAAAAACTCTTCCGCCTTTTCAGGCAAAACTCCATAAGTTTCATTGTTGACTTCTACAGCAACACCTTTATTCTGGCACTTTTTCATGCAAAACTTTGCTTTTATGTCGATTTTGTCATGTAAGGATTTTTCTTCAACAAGATGTTGAAATTCCTGAATTATGTTATAAGATCCTTTTAAGTGGCACGAGCTTCCTATACAGATTTTAATTTCCAACACTCTTATCTGCCTCCTTTTTTGCTGAATAATCAACATGAAGCAATTCATGAACCCTGCCTCTTAAAACTCCGTTGTAAAGCGTCATCATAAGAGGATTCTCTTCCGAAGATTTAATATTGCAAAGTTTATCTGCACTGTAAAGGCCTTTGCCTCTTTTTGCTTTCTCTTCACTTGATACAAAAGGCTGACCTCCGCCATTTATGCAACCGCCCGGACATGCCATAACTTCCACCAGGTCATAATGCTCACCGGCTTTGATTTTATCAATCAGGTCGCTGGCATTTTTAAGTCCGCTAACGACTGCAATTTTGAGTTTTCTTTCTCCATACATCAGTGAAGCTTCCTTTACCCCCTCCATGCCGCGGACACCTGTATAGGCCAAAGACATAAAGGATGTGGCAGACTTGTCGGAGACCACTCTTCTTAGAACTGCCTCGGTAACTCCCCCCGTAACTCCGAATATTACACCTGCACCCGTATGAGTGCCGAAAGGCATATCAACTGCTTCCGGTTCCAGATCTGAGAATACAATGCCCGATTCCTTTATCATCTGAATAAGCTCCTGGGTTGAAATAACATAGTCCACATTCGGAGCACCGTTAACTTTAAATTCCTCACGGTCTGCCTCAAACTTCTTTGCAGTACATGGCATTACCGCCACATGAACAACACGTCTGCTTGAAGTGGAATTCTCTTCCTTTATTATCGCAGCAAACATCTGCATAGGTGAACGGCAGGTTGAAACGTGCGGCAAAAGCTCAGGATAGTGCTTCTCACAGTAGTTAACCCACGCAGGGCAGCACGATGTAAACAGCGGCATATCCTTATTACCTTCTTTAATGCGCTTTAGCAGTTCAGCTGATTCTTCCAGCACTGTCAGGTCTGCTCCTGTAGAAGTATCATATATTTCATCAAATCCCATCCTCCTTAGTGCTGCGACAATTCTACCAATGGCATTTTCCCCATCGTTAATGCCTAATTCCTTACCAAGTGCAACACGTACCGCCGGAGCTATCTGGACTGTTACCTTTGCATTTTCATCATAAATTTCTTTCCAAACTTTGTCAGTATCATTTTTGACAACAATTGCACCTGTCGGACATGCAAGAGCACACTGCCCACAGCCGACGCAATTTGATTGTGCAATTGGTTTGTCAAATGCAGTACTGATTTTCATCTTCGAACCCCTGTAAGCAAAATCAATGGCACCTACATTCTGCACTTCATTACACACACGAACACAGTCACCGCAAAGTATGCATTTATTCTGATCCCGTGTGATACAAGGCGAAGAATCGTCCACCATTGGCTCCGATGCAGTATTGGGGAATCTTACAGAGCTAATATTGTAGCGCATTGCCAGATCCTGAAGTTTACATTTGCCGTTGTTGTTACAGGTGGTGCAATCACGGCAATGATTTGCAAGCAGAAGCTCCAAGATCATTTTACGGTATTTCTGAAGTCTTGCAGTGCTTGTTTTTATAGTCATTCCCGCCTTCGGAGGAGTTGAACACGCTGCATCCAAGCCTCCCCACTCATTCTCAACCATACACATACGGCATGCACCATAAATTGACAACTCTGAGTGATAGCAGAATGTAGGAAGTTTAATACCTACTTTTCGAATCAGTTCAAGAAGGTTTTTTTCTCCGTTTATTTCAACAGGAATTCCATCAATTGTCATATATTGTTTATTATCCATTGATCAACCCTCCACTATCGCGTGGAATGCACAGTTTTCAATACAAGCTCCACACTTTATACATTTACTCTGATCTATTACATAAGGCTCTTTAACTTTACCGTTTATTGCATTCACAGGACAAACCCTTGCACACTTTGAACAACCCTTGCATAAAGCTGCATCAATGGTTATCCTCTTTAGTTTCTGGCAGTTACCGGTAGGGCATCTTTTATCATATATATGAGCTTCGTATTCCTCACGGAAGTTTTTTATCGTACTTACAACCGGGAACGCAGCCGACTTTCCAAGCCCACATAGGGCTGTGGCAGAAATAGTATCTGCAAGCTCCAAAAGCACTTCGATATCTCCGGCTTCGCCTTTACCTTCCACAATTCTCTCAAGAATTTCAAGCATTCTCTTTGTGCCCTCACGGCAGGGTACGCACTTACCACAGGACTCGTTCTGTGTAAACTTCATAAAGAAGCGAGCAACTTCAACCATACAGGTGTTGTTGTCCATTACGACCAAACCACCGGAACCGATCATTGCCCCTGCTTTTTTCAGCGAATCAAAATCCAGTGGAAGATCCAGATCTCCACCGGATAAGCACCCACCTGACGGGCCGCCAATCTGAACGGCTTTGAAATCTGCATTGTCCCTCATACCCCCGCCGATATCAAAAATTACTTCTCTCAAGGTTGTCCCCATAGGAACCTCAATGAGTCCTGTATTTTCGATATTTCCTGTAATGGCAAAGGCTTTTGTACCCGGACTGTTTTCAGGCCCTATTGCTTTATACCATGCCGCACCATTATTGATAATAAGCGGTACATTGGCATAGGTTTCAACATTGTTAAGAACTGTAGGCTTGTCAAACAAACCATGTTCAACGGTTCTTGGAGGCTTAACCCTGGGCATGCCCCTCTTTCCTTCAATGGAAGCTGTAAGAGCACTGCCCTCACCACAAACAAATGCTCCGGCACCACGGTTGATATGCAAATTGAAATTAAAACCGCTGCCTAAGATATTCTCTCCCAGCAAACCACATTCAACAGCCTGCTTGATAGCATTTTTCAGCCTTGAAACAGCCATAGGATATTCTGCACGGACATAAATATAGCCCTCGGAAGCACCACAGGCAAGGCCGGCAATCATCATACCCTCTAACATCCTGTGAGGGTCTCCTTCCATGATACTTCTATCCATAAATGCACCGGGATCACCTTCATCACCGTTACAAACAACATATTTCTGTTCTGTCTTCTGCCTTTTCACCTGTGACCATTTACGACCCGCCGGAAAGCCTCCGCCCCCACGTCCTCTTAAGTTGGATTCGGAAATTTCATTTATAATCTCATCTGCGGTCATGTCAAACAAAGCCTTTTCAAATGCACTGTATCCACCAATTGCAAGATATTCATTGATGGAGGTGGAATCAATATGTCCGCAGTGGTCGAGTACAAGTCGGGTCTGCTTCTTATAAAAAGGAATTTCATCCTGTTTTTTATAAACAACGCCATCTTTTTTGTAGGCAAGTCTTTCAATGTGCTCTCCGCCAACTATTGTTTTCTCCACAATCTCTTCGCAGTCCGAAAGTTTTACCTTTGTATACAAATAACCCTCAGGCTCAATTCTTATAAGCGGCCCCATTTCGCAAAAACCGTGACAACCACTTTTTTTCATACCTATTGATTCATCATGAGGCTCTTTTTCAAGTTCAATCTGACAATCTAAACCTCTTTGGGAAATGAGTTCTGCCAAACGGTCAAATATTTCAAGAGAGCCACTGGATACGCAGCCTGTACCTGCACAAACAAGTACCTTTTTCTTTTGCAACTGAAGGTAGTCTTGATACATTTTACGGATTTTTTGTAATTCATCTCTATTCTTAATCATTAACGCTTCCCTCCCTCAACTCTTTTAAAAGATCAGATGCCTTATCGGGAGTCATAGCAGGATAAACCTTGTCATTAACTGTTATAACAGGAGCGAGACCACAGGCACCAAGGCATGATACAGTTTCAACTGTAAACATCAGATCATCGGTGGTTGTTTTCTTACTTGAAAGTCTGAGCTCTTTTTGAAGGCGTTCTAGGATCGGAATTGATTTTCTTACATGACAGGCTGTTCCATCACATATTTTTATGATATATTTACCTTTCGGCTCAAGTGAAAAGTTTTCATAAAATGTTGCAACACTGAATATTCTTGCTTCGCTCACATTAAGCTTTTTTGACAGATATGGGAATACCTCTTTGGGAATATAGCGGTACTTTTCCTGAATACTTTGAAGTATCGCAATGATATAAGTTTCGCTTAATCCATGCTCTGAAAGAATATCATCAATAGTACTGTAGTCAAATGTTTCATTCATAATTATTCACCTCTAAAAGTAACTTACATTTATTGTTTTCCCCATTAGCTTCAACGTTTTTGAAAGTTCCTCAACCAACTGCATCTTTATATTAAACCCGATTGGAAGATTTGGATTCTGATGAGCAGGATTAATAGCCCTTCCAACATAGAAATTAATATCTGTAGCTTCTTCAAACAGTAACTTGGCTATTTCTGAAGCTCCATCCTTTTTTAAAATCCAATCATTGTAAAGTGTATTTTTGTCTACATAATCTTTTGCATATTCAAGAACCTGATTTATTGTAAGCACACCCTCTGTTACAAGGTCAACACCTTCAATTGTGGCAGCAGGCGGAATTCTGGGATCAATGTAATTAATTGAGGTTTCAAGTTTTTTACCCAGAAACTGTGCTGCCAGTGACGAGGTTGTCCCACCGGATACAATGTGTCTTCCCTGCTTTGCAAAAAACAACGACATCATTTTATTAACATCCTTAGGGTTTTGCGGCGGACCGAACATCAGATTGACTACTTTCCTTTTTCTGATTTTTATAGCCGCAATAGTGGTGTCATCGCCGGGCATGTTGGCATATAGGTTGTTACAGGCATCAAGCACAAGAGAGGAAACGGCATTTGCAGAATATCTGAAATCATAATGAAATTCAATAAATTCTACTATATTTTCTCTCTGCCAGCCATAGTTAAGTGTCTGCCCAACACCTGCATAAATTGCGCCATCACTCATTGCAACAAACACATCGCCGCACTTTAAGTCAATTTTTGATTCTATGATTTTTTTGCCCGAAATAATTTTTGTCTCGGTAGGATATTCATAATTTTTTCCGTCACGGATAAGAATTACATCAGGATTGTCATACTGTATAATTTCTGCATAGGTATTGTTGGTAATTTTTATTATTGTAAATGTGGAATATGCTATACCCCTTACCTTGCATACCGGCAAAGTCGCCATAATTGTGTTGACACAGTCCTCTATACTCATATGTTCAGAAATCATCGTCGATATTATTTTCGACGTGAGTGTTGACAAAATATTTGCCTTTACACCACTTCCAAGCCCATCAGCAAGAACCATAATCGTAGTATCATCATCTCTGACCACCTGTACCATGTCTCCACACAGTTGTTCACCATATTTATTCAGGCTTCTGTAACCTAAATCTACGCATAAATCATTCATCCTGCATGGTCTCCTTCAACTTAGTAAGAGCAATTTTAGTTTCTGCTGTCGTCTCACCCAAAAGCAGAGCAATCTCCTGCACTACGCGCATCTGCTTTTCGACAACTTTATCCGTTATTTCGATTGCTGCCTTACTCTGTTTGATTTTTAAGCTCTTTATCTTTTCTTCCTCGCTTACATCTTTCATAAGTATGATAATGATATGGTATTCCTTATCATAGATTATTGTTTCATCAATATACTTCTGATACTGCGCAAAATATTTTCTCCTGTCATAACAATTTTCCTCATTTAGCGCAAGCGCATAATCTACAGGATCAAGAATTCTTACAACAGGACTTCCCAAAAGGTCGGTATTAACCGGCAAATTCAATATGCTTTTTGCAGCCTTGTTGATTTGCTGTATTTCAAGCTCCTCATTCAAAACTATAATGCCGTTCGGAGTGTTATTAATAATGGTGTCGGAAAAACTTTCCGCTTTCTCCTTTAAGTATGGAAGACACATTGACAGGTCAGCTTTTCCATTCAATACCGCCATTGCCTTGTCACGGCAGGTGTCATAGCCGCAGCTTCCGCAGTTGAGTTCCTGTTCCGGGGAGGTTTTTCCCATTTCCTTCAGAATTTCCTCAATGGCTCCTCTACCCGGTATTATTTTCGTTATGCCCTCAAAGCTAATTTCTTTTTTAAGAATTTTGCTATCGGGTATGGAAACTCCAAAATCTTTTGCACCCGTTTTTTCATTTACAGCCAGTACAGCACAAATAGTACTATGTTTTTTTCTTCTTGCCACAGGACCGTTTATACAACTACCACTGCAAGCTGACATCTCAATAAAGCAATTGTCAAGCTCACTGCTGTCTACATTCTCCAAAGCATTTATGCAGTTTTCCATGCCATCAACAACTAAATAATTATACCTTTGATTTTTATCCATGCTGTCAATTATGCCGCCCGACCTTGGAAAACTTCTTGTCCTTCCTTTTTCATAGTCCCTACCGGTGCTCTCAATCACGATACCTTCCGAATTCAGCCAATCATCAAGCTCATCAAAGGTAAGCACAAGGTCAACAAAGCCGGGATATTTCTCTGCTTCCTCCTTTTTGGATATACACGGTCCGATAAACACGACCTTGCAATCTTTATGCTCACTCTTAAGCATCTGTGCATGTGCCAGCATAGGTGATATCACATCGGCAAGATACGGGATAGCATTGGTATAATGCCTTTGAATCAATGTATTTACCGTATGGCAGCAGGATGATATTAAAACTCTTCTTTTATTGCCTTCAATAATTCTCTCATATTGTTTTTTTACAACACACGCACCCTTTGCAGTTTCATCGATTCCTTTAAAACCAAGCTTTTTTAATGCCTCTTCCATATCATATATGCTCTTATCGTGAAACCATGCAACAAAGGAAGGTGCAAGACTTACATAAACATCATTCTCTGAAACCAGACTCTTTGCTTTTTCAACATCAGACCTTATCTGTTTTGCGTTTTGTGGGCAAACAACATAGCATTCGCCGCACAAAACACATTCGTCCCTAACAATATGTGCCTGACCATCGGTGAATTTTAATGACTTGACAGGGCAGTGTCTTATACATTTATAACAATTCTTGCAATTCGAGTTTTTTGTTTCCAGATATTCAGTCATTTAGAATTTACGCTCCTTTTCACCAATGAACCAGTGTATATCACAGGCTCTAGAGTGCGCGTGGCACTACTTCCTTTTCAAAAAAACTCTTAACATCCTCAGGCGTAACTGAAAACATTTCATCATTAACAGTAACATTTACGCCATTGACACAGTTTTTCATACAAAAGGCACCACAAAGTTCCACCTTATCGGTAAGATTATTCTCAGCAATCATGGTCTGTAACTGTTCTATTATCTGCCTTGCACCTTTTAGGTGACATGAGCTTCCTATACAAATAGCGACTTTCATTTTGAAATCCTCCTATTCATAATCTACAACATCTATCCAGTGTAGTAAGAATTCCCGCTCTACTTCTTTGCCTTTAACAAGCTGTGAAGCTGCTACAATTGAAATCCATTTCTGGACATACTGTTTTGCAGTATCGCTCTTTTTGCAGAACAGATTCAGATATTTATCAGCCTTGTCAATATTGCCTGAAAGCCAGAACAGCAGATATGTCCTTGCTGCATCGGCACTTGCATTTCCCTGTGTCGCATGTGACCAGTCAAGAATATAGGGCTTATCATCCTGAGAAATGATAACATTACTAGGATTAAAATCACCATGGCAGACCTTGTCATGATCAGGCATGCTTCCAAGCCTTGTGTGAAGCTCATAACGTGTTGTAGCATCAAGACCAGTCTCGGATATTTTTCTCTTCATTTTATCCTTAAGCTTATTTAACATTGGTGCCTTTTTACTTTGAATTTCAAGCTGTATATCAACAAACAGATTCAGATATTCATCGTATTTATGAGGATTTTCCTTCATCAACTGTTCCAAAGTCTTTCCTTCAATATATTCAGTCACGATTGCCCATTTATCCTCAATCTTCGTCACTTCCAGCAACTTTGGAATGTTGAGGCCTGTTTCTTCAACTCTCGCCTGGTTTAAAGCCTCATTGAGTATATTGGCTTTAGAGTAGTTACTGTTAAATACTTTTATTGCCTTATCCCCATCTCTGAAAACTGTTTTATCCGTTCTTACAGCTATGACTTTTTCAAGTTTCATCATCTTGCACCTCCATAATAAGCGTTAAGATACATTTCTTTTATTTCACTCATAAGCGGGTACCTTGGATTTGCGCCTGTGCACTGGTCGTCAAAGGCCTGTTCAACCATTTCGTCAAGTCTTTCAAGAAAAACCTTTTCATCAATTCCATATTCCTTGATAGTCTTTTTTATGCCAACCTTTTCTTTAAGATCGTCTATAGCTTTTATCAGGTTCGCCAGCTTTTCTTCGTTGTTCTTACCTTTTATACCCAAATAATCTGCAACTTCAGCATAACGTGCCAGGGTGTGAGGGTGGTCATACTGTGAGAATGTGCCCATTTTTGCAGGAACCTCGACAGCATTAAACTTAAGCACCTCATTTATCAAAAGTGCATTTGCAATACCATGTGGCAAGTGATGGAAAGCACCAAGTTTGTGTGCCATTGAGTGGCAGACACCTAAGAATGCATTTGCAAATGCCATACCTGCCATTGTTGCAGCGTTAGCCATCTTTTCTCTTGCAACCGGATCATTTGGTCCATTGTCATAAGCTTTTGGAAGGTATTCAAATATCATTTTCAATGAACGAAGTGCCAAACTGTCCGTATAGTCAGTTGCCAGCATTGAAGCATATGCTTCCATAGCATGTGTCAGGGCATCAATACCCGAAGCACTTGTCAAACCCTTTGGTGCATTCATCATCATGTCGGCATCTACTATTGCCATCTTAGGCAATAATTCGTAATCGGCCAGAGGGTATTTAACTCCGGTCTGTTCGTCGGTTATAACTGCAAAAGGTGTTACTTCGGAGCCTGTACCTGCTGATGTCGGAACAGCAATGAAGTATGCCTTTTCACCCATTTTCGGGAACGTATACACTCTCTTTCTTATGTCAACAAACCTCATTGCCATATCCATAAAGTCCACTTCCGGATGTTCATACATTACCCACATAATTTTACCCGCATCCATTGCGGAACCGCCACCTACAGCAATGATTGTATCAGGCTGGAATTCCGCCATTTCCTTAGCTCCTGCCTTTGCACATGCAAGTGATGGATCGGGCGCCACATCAAAGAAGGTCTTGTGAATAATTCCCATTTCATCTAATTTATCAGTAATCGTTTTTGTATAACCATTGTTATATAAGAAAGTATCTGTTACAATAAATGCTTTCTTTTTACCCATTACATTCTTAAGCTCATCTAAGGCAACAGGCAGACATCCCTTTTTGATGTATACCTTTTCAGGTACTCTGAACCAAAGCATATTCTCTCTCCTCTCGGCAACTGTTTTAATGTTCAGCAAATGCTTAACCCCAACATTTTCGGAAACTGAATTTCCTCCCCATGATCCGCAGCCGAGGGTAAGTGAAGGCGCAAGCTTAAAGTTGTACAAGTCACCGATACCACCATGTGATGAAGGGGTATTAACCAGAATACGGCAGGTCTTCATTCTTGCTGCATGCTTATCAAGCTTTTCCTTTTCTGTTACCGTATTTATATAGAGTGATGAAGTATGGCCAAACCCACCGTCTTCAATCAGCTTTTCCGCTTTTTCAATAGCGTCGTCAAAATCTTTTGCCTTGTACATTGCAAGTACAGGAGATAATTTTTCATGAGCAAACTCTTCGGAAAGGTCAACACTGGTAACTTCACCAATCAGAATTTTTGTATCCTCAGGTACATCAACTCCTGCAAGCTTTGCAATTGTGTGTGCCTTTTGACCTACAATTTTTGCATTCAATGCACCGTTTATAATGATTGTTTTCCTGACCTTCTCTATTTCATCCTTATTTAAGAAATAGCAGCCTCTGTCGGAGAATTCCTTTTTAACCTCTTTATATATACTCTCCATAACTATAACAGACTGTTCCGAAGCACATATCATACCGTTATCGAAAGTTTTAGAGTGAATTATTGAGTTTACTGCAAGAAGAATGTCCGCAGTATCATCAATAATTGCAGGAGTATTACCCGGTCCAACACCAATGGCAGGTTTACCGGAGGAATATGCTGCTTTTACCATCCCGGGGCCACCGGTAGCTAAAATTATGTCTGCCTCTTTCATTACCATATTTGTAAGTTCCAGACTCGGAACATCAATCCAGTCAATAATTCCCTCGGGAGCGCCTGCTGCAACCGCTGCTTCCAGCACAATTCTGGCCGCTTCAATTGTTGAATTCTTTGCTCTGGGATGTGGGCTGATAATTATTGCATTTCTGGTCTTTAATGAGATAAGTGTTTTAAAGATAGCTGTTGACGTAGGATTGGTTGTAGGAATAACTGCCGCAATAACACCAATCGGTTCTGCCACCTTTTTTATACCGAAGGCAGCATCTTCTTCAATAACACCACAGGTTTTGGTATTCTTATAAGCGTTATAAATATATTCTGCTGCATAGTGGTTTTTGATAACTTTGTCCTCTACAACACCCATGCCGGTTTCTTCAACAGCCATTTTGGCAAGTGGAATCCTCATTTTATTTGCGGCAGAAGCAGCTGCAAGAAAAATTTTATCAACCTGCTCCTGAGTGTAGTTTGCAAAAATGCTCTGTGCATTCTTTAAGCGCTTTATTGCTTTTTCAAGCGTTTCTACATTTTCAATAATGTAATCTTTATTCATAACCTCACATCTCCTTTATCGAAATTCATTTTTGTTGAATGTCTTTGTTGAATGTCTCTGCTAAATGTGCAGAAAGTACTGCAAGCGAAGCAGCCATATTTTCCTGCTGTACTAAAATTCTATCCGGAACTTTCAGGTGTACCGGTGCAAAATTCCATATAGCCAATATACCGCTGTCTACAAGTATGTCGCAAACTTTTTGTGCCGCACTGGCCGGAACTGTTATAATAGCAATCCGAATTTTCATCCTTTCGCATAATTCTTTGATTCTGCTAAAAGGAAATATCACCTTCCCGCATATTTCGGTACCAACCTTGCTATCATCAATATCGAATGCCCCTACAATGTTCAGTCCATATTCCTTAAATCCTTCATAAGATAAAAGAGCTCCTCCAAGCCTGCCTGCACCTACAATTATCGCATCATTCGTATCGTCATATCCCAGATAGCTTTCTATGTCCCTTATAAGATCTTCAGTAACATAACCCAGCTTCGGACGACCACCCTTGCTCACAGAGGCCAAATCCTTTCTGACTTGCACATCATTTAACTCCAATGCCGAAGCAATCATTGTTGCGGAAATATTTACAACCCCCTGCTCGGGCAATGATTTTAAATAGCTTAAGTATAACGGTAATCTTAAAAGTGCTTGCTTAGAGATCCCTCTTTCGCTCATTTTTTAATGTTCCTTTCCGAAAGGCACCAGCCTTTGCTAAAAAGTAAAGTTTGTATTGGTTTTTGTTTGAATTTGATTAATTGATATAATTATATCGATATTTTGTTATCGATATAATTATATCGCCTTCCTGAAGCAAAGTCAATAATAAAGTGATAAATTTTTAACAAAGTTTTTGGATTTTTATCAAAGATAGTAATAATCGAGGTTTGAGTACTATGGTACAGATAGAAAAAGGGAATGATAGTAACATTTGATTAGTTTTTACTTTTACCAGGGATGCTATTAAGGATATTTTTGGTGTGGATTTTTATAAAAGGTTCATTATAAAAAGCTCATTATCGTTAGAGCTTTTTATAATAGCAGAGTTGTGATTTTGTGAAACCGATTTAAAAGTGATACCTACTGTTTTAATGTCAAACGATTCCATTACGAGACCAGAGCAAAAAATCAGTAGGATGCCATTCGGCAGACAGATGAACGATATTTTGCTTCGCAAAAATCGTACCTCGACTTGCTAATTTTTCGCCGCGTCTATGGGACCTCCTGTCCCAAGACGCTAAAAATGCCATCCTTGGCATTTTTGCTTCAAAATTATCAAGCCTTCGGCCACTGATTTTAATGCTCCGGTCAAGTAATTACAGCATTTGACATTAAAACGGGTTATTCTTGTAATATGGAATTATTGGGATTGTTTGCTACAGCTGGAATTACCGATTTAATTGCAGCTGTAGCTGTAATAGGGATTCTTTTGCTATAATTTGTTATTGCGTTTATTTATATGGCTGACATGGAAATTCCTTTATAATGCCTAAGAAATATTGTCTCATCAAGCCAAAGTCAATTGAATTTACTTCGTCATTATCATCTACATCGGCAGCAAGCATTCCTTTTTCCGCCGGAAAATCTTTAATCATTCCCAACAGAAACTGTTTCATGTATCCCAAATCGATGGAATTTACATTTCCATTGCCATCAACATCTCCTGCCAATATTGCATCCCCGGATATTCCACCTAAAGGAACTTTATGATCAAGGCCTTTTCCAAAAAGGGCTCCCTTGACTATTTCATATTTATCCTCGTCCACAGTCTTCCAGTCTTCGAGCATCAATCCTCCTGTGTCGGCAGAGTTTGGATTGAAACTCCAGAAAGTATGATGTACTTTATTTTCTGCTAAAAACTCACCAAGATATGTAAGCCAGGCCTTATTATTATCATTTTTAAGTTTTCCACCCCATTCTCCAATCAGAACAGGTGCTATATCCTGCTCCATGATATAAAACCAGTTCGGCTGCCAGCATTCTTCGTACAGCGTCTCTTTTGTAAACGGCTTCTTAAACCAGGGTTGCACATAAATATCCGGTCCATAGTCATGGGCTGAGTATATCAGCTTATCCGGAACAGATAATTTCACCGGATCTTTTGCAACACCTCGAAGGTTTCCTCCCCACCAGTTACAGTAAGTTGTAAATTCTCCGCAGTTTGTATAATCATAGCCATCCATAGGGTAGGCTTCTACACCTTCCACCACAATAAGCAGATTTGGATTTATAGCCAATACTGCATTCCCAATAACTTCAGCCGCATGTTTCCAATTATTAGGATCCTCCGAATCATCCCATTTTGCAATATTAGGGCCGGAGAACTTACCATGGGGCTCATTTTTGAGATCTACCGCAATAACGGTGTCATCGTCCTTGTATCTGGTCACAAGCCATTCCCATGCCTCAACAAACTGATCCATTGAAACAATCTTGTCATACCATAAATTGTCCTGATAGGAGTCTTTTGAAGCACCATGCATATCAAACATTACTTTCATACCCGTACCTTTTAAAATCTTTATGGTATAGTCGAGTATCTGAAGGCTGTTCATGCCGTCAAGGTTCGGGCTTTCAAGCGTGCTTACAAATGCCGTATTGACAATGTCCCCTTTTTTCCAATCCAGAATCAGCTCGGCACTTATTGGAATTCTGAGGAGATTAAACCCGCGCTTGGCCATTAAATACAAAGAATCTTCAATATTACATTTATTCAAGCCGTAAAAGCCATTTGCACCGTCGGTTTCAAACCCAAACCAGTTAATACCCGTTAAGTAAACCTGCTCTCCTTCTTTATTAAAAATTTTACTACCCTTCACATACAACCAATCATCCCCGCTTGGCGGCGGTGCCGGTGGTTCGGGAGGTGGTGGAGCTTCAATCCCCCATACAAGTTCATCCTTATAGTAGAGAGTCATTTTATCATACTCAGTATAATCCGTTATTTCCGGGCTGTAAGAGTAATCATTAGACTGCTCATAATAGCCATTTGTTACTTTCTTCAATACAAGCTGCATTACACCACTGTTACCTCCAGGTGCAATATTTCCCGCACCGGCTGTAAACCCTATGTCCGCATATCCCAACTCAGGATAAAACTGGGCATTAATATTGGTCGCACCTATTGCGGTGTAAAAACACATCAGTGTTTCTTCTGCTATACCTTCCTTTGTGTAATAATATCTCACCTTAAGATCTGACATTGCAACAGTTTCAGTACCCTTGTTACAGATTTTTATGTATGGGCGCATACTCTGGTATCTGTCATCGAGCGAACCGCACATATACTCAATTGTCAGACCAGTTTCATTGTCTGTATCAGCTTCGTCGGCATTTACCGGGACAGTGACAACTGATGAAATTAAAGCCATTACTGCGGCTAAAGCCAACACTCGCAGCTTTTTTGAAATTTCTCGTTTCATTACAATAACCTCCCCCTTTATATACTATTCTTCTTAAAAATTTTTAACTAATTGATAAAGAAGATATAGTTCCGCTGTTATTGGCAGCGGGCATTACTACTTTGATGGCAGCTATCGCTGCAACTTGTAACAACTAATCGGCGATTTTAACATTACTATCCGGTAATTTTTGTTCAGGCGATACAGATTATCAGAGTAAAGCGAAGAGATAAAACAATAGTTTCGTTGATAGAGAAGAAATCTTTCTATGAACTTGCAATGTCAAAAAGCACAAGTGCTCTGTAAATCCCAATTAAATTAGAATTCAGTCGGCAAACACAAGAAATACCTTTTTAACATCTTCAAAGACTGTACATTTGTCATGTTAAAAAGCATTGGTACTACTTGGAATTGTCTATAATCCTCCCCCTTTTGAAAAGTTATTATATATGTAAATTTAATACTTACTGTTTATATATTTATTATAACTTATTTTTGTCTCTTTGTATCTTACGTTTATGAAAAAAGTGAAGAAAAATACTCACATAACAAACCGGAAACAAGCTTTATCCATAAAGTCTTGTTTCCGGCTATAAAAAGTTCATAATAATTTATTAATTATCAACAATTTGAGGTGTTGGGTAGATGACGTAATATAAAAAACACTGGGATTATTTTTTTAGGGACCCCAAAAGTCCACGGATTAAAGTTCTACCAAGCTCTCTTCCCATTGAGCTTACCGCAGAACCTGCTGCTTTTTCCAGCAATGACTTACCGGTTGATTTTTTGGTGGAAGTTCTACCACTAGAGGGTTTATTGCTTGCTGGTTTGCTACTTGCCGGTTTACTACTTGAAGGTCTGCTGGCTGAACTTCCGCTGCCGTTGACACGTCTTCCGGAGTTATACTGCTGTTCTCCCTGTTCATTCTCATTGTCTGACTGTTGTTGTTTTGCTTCAGCCTGCAACACTTCATAGGCTGATTCATTATCAATTGCCCTGTCGTACTTTCCGGACATAGGTGAAGATGCTATAATTTGCTTTCTTATTGTCTCGTCAATAGTACCAAACTGGCTTTGTGGCGGCAATATAATTGCACGTTCCACAATACTGGGGCTTCCATTTTCATCAAGGCATGAAACCAACGCTTCTCCGGTAGCAAGCTCCGAAATGGCGGTTTCAACATCGAATTTGGAATTGGCTCTGAAAGTCTGAGCCGCTGTTTTAACAAACTTCTGATCCGAAGGTGTAAACGCACGGAGAGCATGCTGAATACGGTTCCCCAACTGTCCAAGCACCTCATCGGGTAAGTCGGATGGATTCTGCGTAACGAAATAAACACCCACACCTTTTGAACGAATCAATCTTACTACCTGCTCTATTTTTTGCAGCAATACCTTCGGAGCATCTTTAAATAATAAATGGGCCTCGTCAAAGAAAAATACCATTTTGGGTTTATCCATATCTCCCACTTCAGGAAGACTCTCAAACAACTCCGAGAGCAGCCACAAAAGGAAAGTTGAATAGAGTGCCGGTGACTGGTACAGCTTGACACTGTGCAATATATTGATGTATCCCCGTCCCTCAGCATTTGTCTGCATCCAATCGGCAACATCCAGCTCCGGTTCTCCGAAAAAGAGATCCCCGCCCTGATCTTCAAGGGATATCAAACTACGAAGTATTGCACCTGCACTTTGAGTGGAAATGGTACCATACTGCAAAGTAAATTCTTTAGCATGCTCACCAACATATTGTATCATGGCTCGCAAGTCTTTTAAGTCAATCAGCAACAATCCCTTGTCGTCTGCAATACGGAATACTATATTCAAAACCCCTGCCTGAGTATCATTCAATCCAAGAAGCCTTGCCAAGAGCAATGCTCCCATTTCGGATACAGTGGTACGTACAGGATGTCCACCTTCTCCAAATATATCCCAAAAACGCACCGGATAAGAACTGTATTTAAACCCTTCAACACCAAGCTTTTCAACTCTTTCCTGTACTTTAGGGTTATCGCTTCCCGCAACTGCAAGACCGGCCAGATCCCCTTTGATATCTGCAAGAAAAACCGGAACCCCACAATCGCTAAAGGATTCTGCCAGCACCTTCAAAGTAACGGTTTTACCAGTACCTGTAGCACCGGCTATAAGTCCGTGTCGGTTGGCTTTACTTGGCAACAAGTAAACCGGAACTTCTCCTTTTGCTATCCAGATCTTATTATCACAGTACATTTTCATCTCTCCTTACAATATCAGAATGCAATCACAATAATTATAACATATCGCAACGGTAGCGGCAATCAAGGGAGAGAATTGATTATTTTATTTTTTTAATATACTTATATCTCCATTGTCATTACTTAATTTGAACTTAACATTATCATTGATAAGGGTGCCCTTAATTGTTTCTTTGGTCACATCTTTATTTACATTAAAGCCAAAATCCGTCTCAATGCTTCCCATATTAGTATTCGCATCAAAATATCCGTTTTGCATATCCGGTAATTTCAAATTGATATCTCCAAATTTATTTTCAATGTTAACGTCCTGTTCAATAATCTTATCGGTTTCAAGTGTGACCTCTCCGCTATTTGCAGTTAAATTTATGCCCTTACTGGCATTTGTTATCTTTATATCTCCAAATTCATTAGTTACCTTTACATTTTCACCAACACCGGACATATCAACACTTCCATTTTTCTGACCCACATCAACATTTCCCGAGACCTCTGAAAAAATAACATCCCCAAATTTGCTGACTATAATCAGATCACCACCTATGCGGCCACCCTGAATGCTTCCGTTTACATTTGATATCGTTGCTGTCCCTTTTATATCATTAGCCTCAATATCCCCAAATTCATTCTCTACCTTAAGACTGTTCCATATACTATTAGCAACTACTTTACCATTCTTTGAATATATCTCAACTATCCCCTTCACATCCCGGGCATATACATCTCCAAAACTGCTGTCCACCATCAGAGTTCCACCTAAGGTTTCTACCGTCACATCACCATTTTGGTTGCGCACATTTCCGGAAAGTGCAATTCCATTTAGAATTACATCCCCAAATTCGTTGTCCACTTCAACATTGACTGTGTCAGGCACCTTAATCAAATAGTCAATTGTTATGCTTCCAATTTTTGCTTTGTCAAAATTCTTCTGGACAGTTGAGCTTATCTGAATGTTCTTTTCCTTTGCTACGTCTATAAGGGTATCTGCAATACCAGAAGCGTATTCCTCATCATTGTTTCTTACAGTTATATCCGCCTCAACTTCTATCTTTTTCCCTTCCCCCTTTACTACTTTAACATCTCCATTATTATTGCTCACCACCAGTTTGTCGCTGTTTGCATCTATAGACAAACTCTTCTTGAACTTTGACTCAAATTTGTACTTGTCAAATACATAATCAAATGAAATATTGCCGTCTGAAAATGTTATAATACTACTCACAGCATAAGCTCCTATGCTTACCACCATTAGTATTGAAATAATAATTATGCTGAATATGTCAAACTTGACTTTGGGCTCTTCCTGCTTTGAAAGATAGATATATGCTAAAATTTCAAGCCCGATTATAATAAGCACTACAGGCCACCACTTGATAATGTGCTCAATGGCCGGTATGCTGAATATCTGGGAAATCAGCATAACAACCCCAAGTGCGATGAGTATAATCCCCATCGATAACGTTCCTACTCTCCACTGTCTCATCCGTTGTCTTCCCCTTCCTCAAAAGCCTCAGTATTACTACTTCCCATCAGGAGCTTAACTCCCCCGGCTATAAACAGCACCGAAAGCAGGAGGATATTAATATATTCTCTTATCCGAAAACTGATAAATTTCTCAAGCTCAGGTAGAACAAGCCTTTCAAACAAAAGAAAACATCCAATAGCTATCAGGGCATAAGCAAGAAATTTGTTAGCATTCCTTATAAATGGCTTACCTGTTCTAAACCAGGAAACAAGCAACACATCCCCATCATTCTTATTCTCATCCCCTGTTGCCTTGTTCATTGCATCAAATAATCCAAAGAACCATATTATCGGTATCAACGCCATAAATATGCTGATGTTGATCAAATCGGTAATAAAGAAACTGAAAAAGAATATGGTCATAAGCTGAATACCCTGCCTCTGTAACCCTAAAAACATATGTCCTGCACCGGGAACTATAGACAAGACCATAGCTATAATCTTCCGGTTTTGCTGCTCCAACTGTTCAAGCAAAACAGCCTTCTTTCCTTCGTCATTACTCATGGCAATATGGTTGATCTTGTCCGCCAGAGTCATGCTGTCAACCAGTGAAGCTATCCATACTATAGGTATAAAAGCAGCTGGAATAACCATGGCATTGCCATTAAATATACCTGTGGTACCCAACCCCACAACCAATAAAACCGCAACCAACTCGGCAAGCATGAATATTCCTCCTCGGGTATTGAACCCAAGATATATATGTCCAAGTCCTGGAATTGGAGACAAAATAAATGTGGCAAACTTACTTTTTATTCTCATAAATAATATACACTCCTTTTATATTGATTGACTTTCCAAATATTTTTTGCTCGTTTTGAAAACTACATTATGGCTCACCAGGCTGACCTCCAGGCTTTAACCCCGATATTATTTTTGAGGTATCATTTACAAGTCTTTCAGTCCAACCGTTTGAAACTGCTTTTTCAAGGCTTACAGGCGTATGTGCAATAGATGTGGTCATATCTGAAAATCCGCCAAGCAGAGAATCGAACACACCATTGAAAGAAAACATTAAGGCTATACATGCAGCTGCAACATAATATATGAAAACTTCCGGTGCAACTCTCTTTTTCTTCGTATTTTTGCGACACCTGCCATCAATATCCAGCCTGTTCATTACATTATTTGTAAACTCAGCAGATATCTGACCTGTGCCCTCATTCATACAGCAACGTTCAATAATCTGTATATATCTTTCGTTGCACTCATCACAGGTTAAAAGATGTTCTTCAATTTCTGCCTCCTGAGCTTCATCAACACATGCTTTACTGTAAAGGAGCAGTTCCTCTTCTCTAAAGTGGTTCATATTTTTCAACCTCCTCCCATTGCTTTCTTATCGCCTGTTTTGCTCTATAAAGCCTGGACTCCACAGTCTTAACGCTTATACCATCTTCTTTTGATATCTCGTTATAAGATTTTGATTGAATGTAAAACTTTATCAGCACTGTGCTGTATATCCCGGGCAATTTATCGCACAATTCCAATAACCTTTTTGTGTTTTCTTTTTTTATCAATTGTTCATGAATGCTACTGTCATCAGCAGTCAGTTCTGAGATATCCTCAAGATAGACTATCTTCCCCTCGTTTTCCTGCTTCATTTTCCTTTTCCAGTCAATTGCCTTATTGGTTGCAATTTTTCCAATCCATGTCTTAAACCCTTTGTTCTCGTACCGGGATAGGGAGCGATACACCTGTATAAACGTTTCCTGCGCAAGATTTTCTGCTTCCTGCTTGTGCCCTGTTATATTGAAACAAATCGCATATACCAAGCCCTGATACTTTTCAACTATAATCCTGAAAGAATCGCTGTCACCCTTAAGAGCTCTCTTCACCAGCAGTTCATCCGCCTCCATCGCTCCCCTCCTTTCCCATTCATTAATATAGACGATAAAAATCCGATAAACCCTGCATTATTTTTAATATTTTTTTCTTGATGGAATTCTACAACAGTTTCTCATAGTTTTCAATATAAAGAAAACCTTTACAAAAATAAAACAAGGAGTTGTTTTATTTCTCCTTGTTCTTTAATATCCTTATATTAAAATATTTCGCTATTCCAGTAATTCTTCTTCGATGGATTCATCTTCAAAATAAAATGTTGCCGTATCTTCCTCAGCTTTTCCCGAAGCTTCCACACCTTCATCTTCAATGGTTTCCGTTGTAATTATATCCTCATCCTCCAAGCTATCCAATGTTGTCACATCATCATCCAACTCAAACACTTCAGTTTCCGCACCCTCGTTAGAGATAGTTCCCTTGCTCTCCTTGTCACCACTTTGTGAGCCGTCCTTTGCCTTAGTATCCCCGGCATCAGTGCCATTTGAGCCATTATCTATCCTTCCTGAAGGTGCCGCTTCCTTGCTGATTAGTGAAGTACTTCTTGGAAATTCATTGTCAAACTTGTAATTGCCTTTAAATTCCTTTACACTCTTTCCATCTATCTTAAACTTAACCTTGCTGATCTCCTTAAGTTCAGTTAGTGAATTAACAATTGAGTAAATGGTAAGCTGTTCTTCTGCCTTTCCTCCGGGGTGTTTTTCCTTAAATTCTTTTGTTAAGTCTACGGTAGCAACTTCCCCGTCTATTTTTACGTTTGAACGCAGCTTTGTTTCCGCTGGAATTGTAGGTTTCAAGCCCGATTCCTTAGGCCCGTTTATTAACTCCTTTACAATCAACGAAGCAAGCTCATTTGCAGTTTTCTTAGCTTCACTCATTGGTATATATCGTACTTCCAACTTAAGTTTAGTGCCTTCCTCATTTGAAAAATACAGATAAATCGGCGCTTTATTTGCGATTTGCTCAGCTTCAGCCTCGCTCAGGGCTATACTGCTGACAGGGCTAACCTCGTCATTGTTTTTCAAGCCAAACTTTTGCAGTCCCGAACACCCCGTAAGCATTGATATTATCATAATACATGTAAGAATAACACAAAACAGTCTTTGCATTAACCGGCCACCTCACAAAAAATTCTTTATAGGATATTCTTATGCCGGTAATACTTTCAGTATTCTATTTTGAATTAAAAATTCGTACTTCCCCTGCCTGTTCCTTCAATTTCCTTAAAACTCTGAAATATATTCTTACAAGTATGTGATAGAATTCATCAATAATTCGAATCCCAAGCCACTGAAGCAAAACCTTCTCCAACAATTTCCACCGTTGAACTTGTGCCAAGTCTGGTACAACCTGCTTCTACAAAAGCCACTGCCTGTACAAAATTCTTTATCCCACCGGATGCTTTTACGCCAACCCTGTCACTAACACACTTTTTCATTAACTTAACCTCATCAAGATCGGCACCTCTGCCGTTAAACCCGGTAGAAGTCTTTACAAAGTCCGCTCCACACTTATCTGAAATCTTGCAGACAATCTCTTTTAATTCATCTGTAAGAAGTGCTGTCTCCAGAATAACTTTTACAATAACATCTTTAGAATGGGCTTCATCAACCACACTCCTAATATCGTTTTCAACATAGTCCAAGTGGCCCGACAAAAGCTTTCCGATGTTTATAACCATATCCAATTCACTTGCACCATTCTCTATGGCTTCCCTGGCCTCAAAAACCTTGCACTCTGTTGTAGTGGAACCATGGGGAAAACCTATAACTGTGCTAACCTTAACAGAAGAGCCCTTCAACATCTTGGCTGCAAGGGATACATGGCTAGGTTTTACACATACTGAAGCGACCCCATACGTTAATGCAATCCCGCATTCTCTTTCAAGATCACTGTCCGTAGCGTCAGGTTTCAAGACAGCGTGGTCGATCATTGATGCAATTAACTTTTTATCCATAATGGTTTTTCCTTTCCTATCAAGAAACTCTCTTCGCTCATGAACTAAAACCCTTGAGGTTTCGGTCTGAATTAGAGGTAACATATTTTTATAACCTACATAAAGCGAGTACTCTGCTGTTTTAGTGTCAAACAACTCCATTCCATGACCTTCGCGCAGAATCTGTAAGCCTCAGCTTGATAATTTTCGCACGCGTCTATGGGACATCCGGTCCCAAGACGCTAAAAATGCCATCCTTGGCATTTTTACTTCAAATTATCAAGCTTTCGGCAACAGATTCTAATGCTCAGGTCAAGGAATTACGTCATTTGACACTAAAACAGGTTCACTCTTAATAAGGTTAATTTTTATCAGTCTTAATCAGGTTTGTTTATAGCTACTTTTTAATCAAAGCTCTGACAATCTCTATTGTTTCTTCATCGACAACACTGTAGCAAATTTCCAGACCTTTTCTGCTCCCTTCAATAATCCCTGCTGCCTTAAGCTTTGCAAGATGCTGCGACACTGTAGATTGTGGAAGCCCCAAACACTCCTGTATAGTCGTTACATTACACTTATTATCTATAAGCCCTTTTACAATGCATAATCTATGCGGATGTGCCAGAGCTTTTAACTTCTCAGCTTTTTGCTCATAGTTTCTTAAATCTTCCATGGTAATTCTTCCTTTTATCTTTAAATAAACAAACTCATGTCCGACTCTTCAGCCGAACCGAGGAAAGTTGCAACCCCTCCGATTTTTACACCGTCAATGAGTTCTTCCTTCTTAATTCCCATAACATCCATAGACATATTACACGCAACCAGATTTACACCATTTGCTACTGCCATCTGTATCAGTTCTTCCAAGGATGATACATTTTTGTTCTTCATAATATGCCTTATCATCTTAGCCCCCATTCCTCCCATATTCATCTTGGAAAGTGAGAGTTTTTTTGAACCTCTGGGCATCATGAATCCAAACATTTTAGCAAACAAATCCTTTTTCACACTTACTTTATCATGCTTTCTCAAAATATTCAATCCCCAGAAGGTAAAGAACATCGTAACGTTTCTGCCCATTGAAGCTGCCCCGTTTGCAATAATAAAAGACGCAATTGCCTTATCGAGATCATTGCTGAAAACCACCATAGTCTTATCATTTTTTCTCCCGGCAGCCTGTGGACTATCTTCTTCCTTTTCTTTTCTGATGTAGGCGTTAAAAGCAGAATTTTCAAAGTTTAAACCCAGTAGTTTGTTCCCTGTTTTATCGCACCACGACTTTACATCTTCCTGAAATGCTGGGTCGGTTGCTTTAATATGCAGCACCTCTCCATAATTCATGGATCTAATGTTGTTGTGTATCTGCATTATGGGACCCGGGCATTGAAGTCCGCAGGCATCAACCTGAATATCCGCATCAGCCTTGCAGTCACTTCCGTAGCAATCTGACGACCTGATTTCATCATTCCCGGTTATCTTGTCATACTCATATATGTCTTCATTTGATTGTTTTTGAACAGCAAGCTGATAGGTCTTATATCCTCCGCTCAAATTCTTTACTCTATATCCTTTTTGCTTCAGAATCCTATAAGCTACATAACCTCTTAGTCCAACCTGACAGAACAAGAGTATTTCTTTATCCTTAGGCAAGTCGTTTAGGCGCTTTCTCAAGTCATCCAAAGGAATGTTGACTGCTCCGTCAATAGAACCAAGTTCAAATTCCATCTCCGTTCTTACATCAACAAGCACTGATTTTGACCTGTCTATTGAATCCACTTCATGCCAATGGAATATTTCTGCGTCTCCCTTAAGTATGTTTGAAGCTGTAAAACCAGCAATATTTACCGGATCCTTTGCAGAAGAATATGGTGGTGCATAGGCAAGTTCCAGCTTCTCAAGATCATAAACAGTCATACCTGCCCGGATTGCTGTGGCTATAACGTCAATTCTCTTGTCAACACCCTCATAGCCTATAATCTGAGCACCTAATATCTTCCCGTTTTTACTGTCAAATATAAGCTTTATGGCCATCGGAATTGCTCCTGGATAATAACCCGCATGAGACCCCGAATGGGTAAAAGACTTTTGGTACTCTATATTGTTCCTTTTCAGGAGCTTTTCATTATTTCCAGTTATTGCAACAGTAATATCAAACACTTTAACAATTGAGGTTCCCTGAGTTCCTTCGTATTTCTCTTCAATTCCACAGATATTATTTGCAGCAATTCGTCCCTGTTTGTTTGCAGGACCTGCAAGTGGAATAAGAGCCGGACTGCCGCTTATATAATCTTTTACCTCTATAGCATCTCCAACAGCATAAATGTCAGGATTTGATGTACGCATATTATCATCTACTAAAATTCCACCTGTTTTCCCCAACTTAATACCTGCATCTACTGCAAGTTTTGATTCAGGTTTGACACCTATGCCCATAATAACCATATCAGCCTTAAGAGACCTTCCGCTGCTTAGCTCTACAATTGTGCAAGTATTTGTGTCCTTCAGGGATTTAACAGCATCATTAAGATAAAACTCTACGTCCTTCGATTTCATATGTTGGTGTACAATAGCAGCCATATCATAATCAAGTGGTCCTATCACATGGTCTGCAAGTTCAACTACCGTCACCTTGACACCTTTTGCATGAAGATTCTCGGCAACTTCAAGTCCGATAAAACCTGCACCAACCACAACTACTCTCCTGGGTTCCATCGAATCCACATAATCCTTTATCTTATAGGTATCCGGAATATTTCTCAGTGTAAACACCCTTGAAGAATTAATGCCCGAAAGCGGTGGCCTAACCGGTTCCGCTCCTGGTGACAGTATTAACTTGTCATAGGACTCGGTATAAGTTTTGCCCTCAACGCTATTGTATACTTCAACAATTTTCTTATCCGCATCTATCTTAACAACTTCACTGTTAATCCTTACATCTATATTAAATCTATCCTTCATGCCTTTCGGTGTCTGGACAACAAGTTTATCCTTCTTGGTGATTACCTCTCCTATATAATAAGGAAGCCCACAATTGGCAAATGAAATGTATTCACCTTTCTCAAAAAGCACTATTTCCGCATCCTCGTTAAGCCTCCTAAGACGCGCAGCTGCACTGGCACCTCCGGCAACCCCTCCAACTATGACTACTTTAAGTGACATATTGTTACCCCCTTTGCACATTTCCTTCCAACCATCGTTATATTCTTATATTATAATTTTACGATATTTAGTTGTATTTGTCAATCGATTAACAAACTTTTAGTATAATTTATATAATTCAAAAATGGAAGTTACCCGATATATATATAACAAAGGGGATGAGTTTATGAATAACAAGAAACTACTGGGCGATTTGTTGGTAGAAGTTGGGCTCTTGAGCAAAGAACATCTTAATGACGCCCTTGAAATACAGAAAAGATCCGGGAAAAAACTTGGGGACGTCCTCGTACAGGAAGGATTTGTTACTCAGGATGATATCATACAGGTACTGGAGTTTCAGCTAGGTATCCCCCATGTAAAGCTTGAACAATATAATATAGAGCCTTCGGCCTATCTTCAGATTCCGGAGCACCTTGCCAGAAGGCATGCATCCATACCCATTTCCAGCAAAAATGGTGTCTTGACTGTTGCCATGAGTGACCCTTTAAATATAATAGCTATTGATGACATAAAACTATTTTCAGGTATGGAAATCCAACCGGTTATAAGTGTATATAACGACATTATGTCGGCCATCGACAGATGCTACACAACTCAACAGGCAATAAACGCCGTTGAAGAATTTAAAAAGGGACAGGTTATACAAAAAGCTGCTCAGATTGCAAGAGATGTAAAAGACTTAAACAGCTTTACAGATCCGAACGGCGAAAATGTCAATAATTCTCCCGTAGTAAAACTTGCAAATTCTATAATTGAGCAAGCTGTACGAGAAAAGGTCAGCGATATTCATATAGAGCCCTTCGAGAATGATATACGCATAAGATACAGAAAAGATGGCCACCTCTATGAAGCAATGAGGGCAGAAATAGGAATTCTTCCTGCCCTTAGTACCAGAATAAAAATTATCAGTGGTCTCAATATAACTGAAAAACGTCTTCCACAGGATGGCAGGATAACCATCCAGATCGATAACAGAGAAGTTGATCTCAGAGTAGCTGTTTCTCCCACCATATTCGGAGAACAGATTGTAATCAGAATTGCAGACCAAAACGCTTTTATACTTCCAAAAGAAAAACTCGGATTTTCCGAAGAGGACAAAAACAAATTCAGCAAAATGCTCTTAAACCCACATGGAATTATTCTGGTAACAGGTCCTACAGGAAGCGGAAAAACTACAACTTTATACAGTGCATTAAACGAAATAAACAAGCCCACTATAAAAATTATAACTATTGAAGACCCTGTTGAGTCGACCATTTCAGGTGTTAATCACATACAGGCAAACGTCAAGGCCGGTCTGACCTTTGCAGTGGGATTGCGTTCCATACTAAGGCTAGACCCTGACGTTATAATGATCGGAGAGATAAGAGACAGCGAAACAGCCGAAATAGCTGTAAGAGCCGCAATTACTGGTCACCTTGTTTTGAGCACCCTCCATACCAATGATGCCCCAAGCACCATTATCAGGCTGATAGATATGGGAATCCAACCTTTTCTGGTTGCCTCTTCTGTAGTGGGAGTAATCTCTCAGAGACTCATAAAACAAATCTGCAGCAACTGTTCTGCTGCTTATCCTGCAAACAGGGACGAACTAGAAATATTAGGGATGGGTTCTGACGAAAAAGTTAATCTATATAGGGGCAGGGGCTGCGCAATGTGTGGTGGGTCAGGCTATAGAGGCAGATTAGGTGTTTATGAAATAATGGTGATGACTTCAAAACACAAGGAGGCCATATCTAAGAACTGTACCGAAGGGGAACTCAGGCAGCTTTCCGTTGAGCACGGAATGAAAACTCTCAGAGACAACGCCAAAAAATTTGTATTGTCAGGAAAAACAACTATTGAGGAAATGATCAGAATATCTTATTCCAATGATTAATAAAAATTGATAAAAGGTGATGTAGAATGATCAAACTAGGTATAGAACAACTCCTTGAAGGCATGATAACAGCAGAACCCATAAAGTGTCCAACTACAGGAAAGACTTTACTCAACAGCGGTTCGAAACTTACAGCATCAATAATTGAATCTTTAAAATCCCGGAAAATCGAAAAAGTTTCCATTACAGATCAATATACATTATTTGTTGATCCTGTTGACACCATGTCCAAAGAACTTGGAAGACTTCTGGAAGAAGGTATAGCAAGAATAGCACCGGATATACCCGAAGCAAACACATCGGATAAAATGGTGAAAATATCTCAGTCTGCCAGAAAAATATCAAAGAGAATTATTGAGAACAGAGATATCGTACAACACTGCGTTGTGATGAAACTTCTCGATGATTGTTTTCTTTTCAAACATTCGGTAAACACATGTATTCTTTCTCTCCTTATTGCAGGAGCCATGAATATGACTGAAACATCTGTTGAAAATGTCGGCATTGGAGCTCTTCTCCATGATCTGGGGCTTTGCGAAATGCCTCAGGTTATAAGTGCAAAGCAACGCAACCAGCAATTGGAGGCGTTGTGGCGGGAACACCCTACGTATGGCTATTATTTTGCAAAAGAAATCAAGCTGCACGATGAAGTTACAGAAATTATTCTGAACCATCATGAATGTTGGAACGGAAGCGGATATCCGAACGGGTTATCTTCTGAACAAATACCTTTAGGAGCAAGGATTATATCAGTGTGCGAAACTTATGACCGCCTGCTTCACCACGAAGGCTATCCTCATCACAAGGCAATCCAGCACCTATTAGATGAACGCAATACTATTTTTGACGGTCATATAGTTCAATTATTTTTTAACAGCCTTGCTGTGTACCCACTAGGATCTATGGTCCGGCTGTCGACCGGAGAAGTTGGAGTTGTAGTAAATGTACGTAAAAATCCTGGTTCACGCCCTGTGGTAAGAGTTTACTACAACAGAGTAAACAGACCCTTGACAACCCCATATGATGTGGATCTAGCCACGAAAAGGAATGTATTGATTGATCAGGTATTTTAGGGCAGATCAAAAACTCTCCCTGATTTTTCTATTTATTAATTTTCTGACTCCTGATAAATTCAATAGCTCTTTTTCCTGCTAATGCGCCTTGGCCTACTGCTATAGATATCTGCTTGAAGCCTCCGGTACAGTCTCCGGCAGCAAACAAACCATCCAGATTCGTTTGTTGGTCTTTGTCCACAATTATTGAATTGCCATTTACCATAATACCGAGCTTTCTTGCAAAATCCAGACTTGACGGGCTGTCATATGCTACAAACAACCCGTCAAGATCTTCACTGTTTCCATCCTTGAAGGTTATTTTTTGCAAATACTCAGACCCTTCCAGCTTTTCAATCTCCGCCTTATTCACTTTAAATTGATTTAATTCATTAATATATTTATCCGACACTGCTAATTCTCTGCCATTTGTAAAAATGGTAATCTCTTTTGTAAAAGCCTGAAGTTCAATAGCTTCATGAATCACATAGTCGTTGAACCCCAAAACTCCAACTTTTAAATTATTATAGAAAAATCCGTCACAGGTTGTACAGTAACTCACACCAAGACCTTCAAACTTCTCAAGGTTTTCTATTTTTACCTTTTTTACCGGTTGGCCTGTTGCCAGAACCAACGCTTTTGAAGAATAACGACCTTCTGATGTAACAACCTCAAAAAAGTCGTTTTTCTCTAAAGCTATTACCTCATCGTTTATTATTTCTGCGCCCAGCCTGAGAGCTTGATTTTCGCCATTTTTCAGGAGATCCTCTCCTCTTATCACGTCGGCAAAGCCATAATAGTTTTCAATTTTTTCAGCTTTTCTCAGTGCACTGTCATTCTTTCCAATGATCAGTGTCTTGAGATTTGATCTTACTGTATAAAGTGATGTTGATATCCCAGCCGGGCCCTTACCAATTATTATAACATCATACATGCGAATTCTACCCCTTATGCATTTATTTACTTATTGTATCTTTTGTTGATAAACTTTTCAATAAGCATCACTGTTTTCCATTTATATACTTTTCAACCATTATCCCCGCAACAACTCCGTCACTCACAGCTGTAGCTATTTGACGAATCTCTTTAACTCTTACATCTCCTGCCACAAAAACTCCCGGTATGGTGGTCCTCATATTTTCATCAGCGTTTATATACCCATATTCGTTAAGTTCAAGCTTTCCTTTCAGCAACCCGGTTTTTGGTTCCATTCCAATATATACAAACAATCCGTCAGTTTCCATTTCTTTAACTTCCTTTGTCTTTAAGTTCTCTATCATAACACTTTTCACAAAATTATCGCCGTTTATTTTTCTGACTTCAGTATTCCATACAACACTTATATTCGGGTTTGCTAAAGCTTCGTCAACTGCAGCCTTTGGTGCTTGAAATTGGTCACCACGAAGAATAATGGTAACATGCCTTGCATATCTTGTCAAAAAGACTGCTTCCTCTACAGCCGAATTTCCTCCTCCAATGACAAGAACATTGGCATCCTGATAAAATGCTCCATCGCAGGTTGCACAATAATGCACCCCTCTTCCTCTGAACTCGCTTTCCCCCTCTGCAGGAAGTTTCCTTGGAGTTGACCCTGTTGCTATTATTAAGCTTTTAGCATAGTAGTCAGTATCTTCAGTCTTTAAGTATTTTTCCTCACCCTCAATACTTATATCAATGGTCTCTTTAAGATCATCTATTTGAGCACCAAAGTCAATAGCCTGCTTTTTCATATTCTCCATCAAGTCTATGCCTCTAACCACCCCATTGGTTCCCGGGTAGTTGGCAACATGAAAGGTAGTCGCTACCTGGCCTCCGGTCAGGCTTTCATCAATCACAACAGAAAAAAGCTTTGCCCTGGCTGCATAAATTGCAGCAGACAAGCCTGCTGGACCTCCTCCAAGTATGAGAACATCACAATGAACTTTTTGTCTTTCTTTTCTTGTGCACTTTCCTCCTGAAACATTCTCAATGCCTCTCCTGAGTTCTAAACTATCTATATAACCATTCAATCTTGAACATACTTCTTCACCATTTCTGAAAAAAATTACCGTCGGGCTGCTTTTTACCTTTAACGTTTCTGCAAGCTGCCTGTTCTGCTGACGGTGAATCATTACAAACTTCATATATTCACCATAGGTCTCAGCCATTCGCCTGAGCATATTAGTCAGGGAAGAACATGGTGCACAATCCTCAGAATAAAAAGTTACAACAACGGGCAATTCACTATTTTTTACTTCCCTCTCAAAGTTTTCTGCATTGGTATAAATTATTCTTTCACCCATTACAAACCTCCTTGAATGGCATACTCAAACATATTTATTATTTTATTATTATACCTCGTTTTTAGTTCCAATGACTCGTAAACAGTATTATTATAAGCTATTGTTTCAATTTATTGTAATCACGCATAAGTGTGTCCTCTGTTATTGCACCTTCATAATGAGTATACAGTTCACCATCCTTATTAATAACAAAAGTTGACGGTATATAGTTAAAGCTATACTTATTCGCTGCAATGCCATCCTTATCTAAGAGAACCTTAAGTGTATAACCTTTTTCATTAATAAATTTCCTGGCTACCTCCTCTGTTTCTCCTCTGGCACCATTAGTCAGATTAACAGCCAGTATTACTGCATCTCCCGCCTCTGTAAATACTTTGTTCACCCTATCAAATTCAGGCATTTCACTCCGACATGGAGGACACCATGTCGCCCAGAAATTCAGAAAAACGATTTTTCCCTTATAGTCTGAAAGCTTTACAGTATTGCCATCAAGATCCATAAGTTCAAAATCAGGGGCAGGCTTCAAGCCACTACTCTGGCCTTCTTCACCAGAATTATTCTGTCCGTCCACATAAGTATTGCCACCCGAATTACTATTCTTGTCACTCATGCTGTAAAAAGCATAAGCACCTCCCAATAAAGCAAAAAGTACTACTAGCCACAATAGTGATTTATATAAATTATTTTTATCCATAAATTCCTTCCTCTCTTGAGTAAACAGTTTAAATAATATTTAAAGCCAATGCAACACCTGCAGCCATTAATAAAATTCCCGAAATAATGCTTATAATTCTGTTGTGTCGTTGAATAACCCTGAAAGCTCCTTTAATGTTCTCAAAAATAATTGCTGAAATAATAAACGGCAAGCCCAAACCGACAGAGTATATAAATAGTATAAGCATACCTTTTACAAGTGTCTCCGAAGTGCCGGCCAATGCAAACAAAGGAGCTAAAAAAGCACTTACGCAAGGTGTCCATCCAAAAGCAAAAACCAACCCAAACACTATGGATTTTGCAAAATTCAACTTTTTAAACTGATAGTTTAACCGTTTTTCCCGATTGAGAAAACCTATTTTCAAAACTCCCATAAAGTTAAGCCCAAAGATAAATACAACTATTCCACTTACAATTTTCAAGGTACCCCTGTGATCTTTGAGAAACGAACCCAAAGATGTTGCAGTGGCACCAAAGAGAACGAATACCAATGTAAAACCTAATACAAACCCGATGGAGTTTAGAATTAATGTGCTTTTCTTAAGCTTTTCATCAGCTTTATCTTCATCAGATGTTCCTGCAAGATACAAAAAATATATTGGCAACATAGGCAGTATGCAAGGTGATATAAAAGTCATTATTCCTTCAACAAAACTAAACAAATAATCCGAAAACAAAAAAAGACCACCTCCGAAAAAAAGTACATAATAGTAGTTACCACATTTTTCAGATATTAATCAATATAATTAAGCCTATTAAATATGGGTGAACGCGAAGAAAAATATTCCAGGAACTTAAGTTTCTGGAATATTTTTCTTCGCTTAAATTATATACACCAATTAAATAGGGAGTTGCTCACCATGTGTGATTTCTCCCCTGATTGATTAAAAATTTTCATAATCAAGCCCTTCTTCATCTTATTGCAAGTACCTCAAATCATATAATCCTCCGGTATAAAAACCTTAAAATTCCTAGGTTTTACATAAATTTTCTGCTTTTCCTTCAAATCAAGTTTCCGGTATATCTCTCTGCTGATTTCAGCCTCGATATATTCTTCAACATCCAGCCTCTTCAATTCAAGGCTTACAATGGGGCCAACAGCCCTGGAAAAAACAATTTCTGCAGCAATAAATTCATTTTCCCGGGCTTCCAGGCTTATTTCAATATCATGTGGACGAATATAGCTTATAACCTTTCTATCCTTGGTTTTTGCATGTTCCGGTGCATCCAGCTTAAGCGAACCTAGTTCAACCTTTCCGTTATGCACTCTTCCGTGAAAAAGGTTTACATTCCCCAGAAAATTATAGACAAAGGGGTTAACAGGGTTGTCATACACCTCTTCCGGCGTGCCTATCTGCTCTATTTTCCCTTGGTTGAGAATTACAATTCTATCAGCCACATCAAGCGCCTCTTCCTGATCATGTGTAACAAAAACACTTGTTATAGGGTATTCATCATGCAGCTTCCTCAACCATCTGCGAAGGTCTTTTCTTACCTTTGCATCCAATGCCCCAAAAGGCTCATCAAGCAATAATACCTTTGGTTCCACTGCCAATGCTCTTGCAAGCGCTATCCTCTGACGTTGACCACCCGAAAGCTGTGCAGGATAGCGCTTTGCCAATTCTTCCATTTTTACCAATGCCAATAGCTCATGTACCTTTTTATTGATTACTTCCTTACTGGGCCGTAGCTTTGAAGGTCTGACCTTTAAACCGAAAGCTATGTTTTCATAAACAGTCATGTGCTTAAAAAGTGCATAATGTTGAAATACAAAGCCAACCTTTCTGTCCTGTGTACTTTTTCCGGTATTATCTTCACCATCAAAAATAATTCTTCCCTCGTCTGCCGTTTCCAGTCCGGCAATTATCCTTAAAAGAGTAGTCTTCCCGGAACCTGACGGTCCCAATAAAGCAACCAACTCTCCTGTGTTTATTTTAAGATTGATATCATTTAGCGCCTTGAATGTGTCAAAAAACTTTGTAATACTAGAAATTTCAATACTCATAGCCAACCCTCCAGATAATCAATAAAAGTGAATACATAATCACAAAAATCAGATGTCAGAAACCGGATCAAGTAAAACTTTGAAGCAATTCGCCAAATTCTGTCATCCAATCTCTGTTTTCTTCCTATGCCTTTTCGGAATGCCTCCTTCTGAATTCACACTTAGGCCTGTTGCCTTATCTTCCAATCTGCGATATTTTTAATAATGAGATTAATAACTGCAATCAATGCTAAAAGTGAAGCTACCGCAAAAGCAGCAGAAAATTTATATTCGTTGTACAATATTTCTACATGAAGTGGCACTGTATTTGTGAGACCCCTTATGTGTCCCGAAACAACCGAAACAGCTCCAAACTCTCCAGCAGCTCTGGCAGCAGTCAGCATGACTCCGTACATAAGAGCCCACTTGACATTTGGAAGCGTTATTAACCAAAAGGTTTTAAAACCGCTTGCACCTAAGGTAAGTGCCGCCTCTTCTTCCGCTGTTCCCTGAGCTTCCATTAATGGTATCAATTCTCTCGCCACAAAAGGCAGTGTTACAAATAAGGTAGCAAGAATAATCCCCGGCGGCGCAAAAATCACCTTTATACCCCAGGCATTTAGAAGCGGAGCTAAAAGACCATGACTGGTACTGAAAAGTAATACAAATATCAGACCCGCAACAACAGGCGAAATGGCAAAGGGTAAATCAATAATTGTTATTAACAGGTTTTTACCTATAAACTTGAATTTAGCCACTGCCCAGGCTGCTATTAGTCCAAATGCAGTATTTATCGGTAAAACAATCGACATTGTAAAAAGAGTAAGCTTTATGGCTTTCAAGGCCATCGGATCACTGATTGCAGCATAATAAACACTTACTCCTTGTTCAAAAGCTTTAACAAATACCGAAACAAGTGGAACCAGAAGCATCAATACAAAAAATATCAGTGCAATTGCCGTAAGGAAAACCGGGACAATCTTTTTGTCTTTTGCTGTTCTTTTCTGTATTTGATTTTGCTTTGTCCTTTTAATATGGACAGGAATACTACCGGCCATCTTATCCCTCCTCTTAGCTCGATTTGTGTCTGTTGCTTGCCCACCACTGGAAAAGGTTAATAATTAACAACATTATAAATGAAATAACAAGCATTATCACGGCAACGGCCGTACCGCCGGCATAATCATATTGTTCCAGCTTTGTTCTGATTAATAAAGGTGTTATTTCGGTTTTCAGCGGCATATTACCGGAAATGAAAACAACAGATCCGTATTCGCCCAAAGCCCTTGCAAATGCCAGCGCAAAACCGGTTATTATTGAAGGCAGCAATTCGGGTATAATAATTTTACGAAAGGTTTGAAACCTTGTTGCTCCGAGGCATGCAGCCGCTTCTTCAACCTCAGAGTCAATACTTTGCAAGACTGGTTGAACCGTTCTTACTACAAACGGAAAGCTTATGAATATTAAAGCAACTGTTATCCCCAGAGGAGTATAAGATATTCTTATTCCCAACGGTGCAAACAGTTTGCCTATCCATCCATTCTGAGCATATAGCGTAGTAAGCGAAATACCTGCCACAGCTGTCGGTAAGGCAAAAGGCAAATCAATCAACCCGTCAATAATTCTTTTACCCGGGAATGTATATCTTTCAAGAACCCATGCAAGAAGAAGTCCAAAAACTGCATTTATTGCGGCTGCTAGAAAAGATGTACCAAAGGATACCTTTAACGAAGCCAATACTCTATCAGAAGAAGCTATATCCCAAAATTTCGTCAAACCTATACTTGAACTGCTTATAAAAACCATTAAAACAGGAATTAAAACCAACAGGGTAATATACAGCAGGGAGAGTCCCATTGTTATTCCAAAACCGGGTATAACGCTATGTTGCCTTATTTTAAATGGTTTGATTGACAGATTCATGAACTCACCCCTGCTTATTTCTCTATGTAAATTTGATCAAAGACTCCACCATCATCAAAGTGCTCTTTCTGCGCCTTATCCCAGCCGTCAAAAACTTCATCAATTGTAAAGAGATTTATTTGAGGGAATTGTGAAGCAAACTTCTTTGCAACAGCCTCATTTCTCGGTCTGTAATAATGCTTTGCAGCAATTTCCTGCCCTTCGTCACTGTACAGGTACTTTAAATATTCTTCTGCAACCTCGCGGGTTCCCTTCTTGTCAACTACTGAATCAACCACCGATACAGGTGGTTCTGCAAGAATGCTCAGAGAAGGAACAACAATTTCAAATTTATCTTTACCAAGCTCTTCAACAGCAAGAAAAGCTTCGTTTTCCCAGGATATAAAGACATCTCCTATGCCCCGTTCTACAAATGTAACAGTTGATCCACGCGCTCCAGAGTCTAGAACCGGAACATTCTTAAAAATTGCTTTTACGAATTCCTTTGCTTTTTCCTCATCATTACCGTTCTTTTTAAGTGAATATCCCCATGCTGCAAGGTAATTCCAGCGTGCACCGCCTGATGTTTTCGGATTCGGAGTAATTACCGAAATGCCGGGCTTTGCCAGATCATCCCAATCCTTTATGTTCTTTGGATTTCCCTTTCTCACAAGAAAAACAATGGTCGAGGTATAGGGCGTTGAGTTGTTTGGCAAACGTTTTTGCCACTCTCTATTAAGTATTTCTTTGTTTTTATTTATGGAATTGATATCATAAGCCAGCGCCAGAGTGACTACATCCGCTTCATTTCCATCAAGCACTGTCCTTGCCTGGCTGCCCGAACCCCCATGGGACTGTTGTACAGTTACGTCCTGTCCGGTTTTTTCCTTCCAATACTTTGTAAAAGCTGTGTTGTACTCCTGGTATAGCTCACGGGTAGGGTCATAGGATACGTTGAGAAGTGTAACAGGCTTCGCATTATCTGTTTTTGAGGTCTGCTGAGTTGATGCTTCCTCTGACGAGTCCCCAGGATTCTGTATTGGCTTTCCACCGCAACCAACAAACGTTGCAATTATCGCAATTATCAATGTTGATATTAAGATTCCCTTTAATAAAAAGCCTGCTTTTTTTGATTTTTTCATATTAACCTCTCCTCACAAAATTTATTCCAAATTATTTCTATAGGTTTAGTAATATATTAACGAGTATTCCCTTCCATGTCAATAGATTTTGAAAATATTTATTATTACTCCTAGCGATTTAATTTGGTTTGCCTTCTGAAAATTTATCCTTTTCAAGCGGTATGGCTGCATGTAATAAATGTGAAGAAAAATATGCACCCAAGCGGTATTAGTAATTTTGTCCCTGAATAATCCGGATTTTTTTCGCCAAACTTCCATATTCAACTGCTTGTTAAGAATCTAGAGCGGCCCCAACCGTAAATTTACCCTGAAGCTCACTCTGGGTATCCGTAACCGTCACTGACCTCCACAAAGCATCAGTAACGTTTAAAAAGCCCTGTGAATACTATATAAACAGAAAACACCATACGTTTATGTCTTTGGAGGCGGTTCTCATGACTTATCGTACAAAGCTTTATAACAAAAGCAATATGTTGTATTTCATTATAATTTTTCTTCTGCTCTTTTATGATAGCAGACCCATAGGAATAAATAGATATGTTAAAGAAAAGAATGACAGCTCACTATTGTTTTTTATGCTGGTTTACCTTGAGTTGTTTTACTTCTGATTCACCGTTTAAGTCACATTTATTTAATTCATTCATAATATATTACCAGCATTAGAACCAAAGGAGGTGTCTTTATGAATTTCCTTGGCGACCTTTTCAATGGAGACGGTGATGAAATTGTTTTTTTTATTATTGCATTCCTGTTTTTATTTAATGGAAGCCGTTCAGAAGAAACCCGAAAAGACGATTGGGATACAAATGACAAGAGCATGCCCTTGTTCTTAATTATTTTATTTGCCATGCTCCTGTTAAGTACGACTATAAATCATGCTCCTGCTTAGGGATAACGAAAAAAATTGATCCCAGAATCTTTCACATAATAAGAACCATAAGGTATTTTTCGTTATCCCTAAGCAACGATTATAATTAAATTCAAAGCACAACAGACAATAATAGTTCTATTCTATAACTTTATTTAATATATATTAAGTAGGAAAATGCCAAAAAATACATAGCTGTGGCACGTAGAGATAAAAGTACAGACCTTAAATAGTTGATATACTTTGCTGCGGCTACAGTTTTTATATTTACGGTATTGAAGTAATATAACTACCCAACCGCAATAATGTGAAAGGATGATATTATGAGCAATTCAGGAAATAAAAAATTAAGCGAATTATTAGGTGATAAAATGCTTCAGATGAAGCTCAACAGTGCAATGGATATGCTAAAAAAGGGTAATGTTGATGATCTGGCAAAAAAAATAAACAAAATGGATAAAAATGAGTTACTTGATAAAATCGATGAATTGGATGATGAGAAGTTAAAGGATTTAAATCTGAATATAGACAAAGATGAGATGAAAAAGCTACTCAGCGGGGTTGATATTAGCAATCTCTCTCAATTGCTGGGCGATCGTGGAGATGAAATCGTGGATAAATTCAAGAAAATTATCGACAAAAAAGAATGAATGATTTGGAGGTGACAAGTTAGTGAATGATGACGAACTTAATATAAAGTTTAAGCAAATAGCACAAATGCTTGGAAAAGAGAATGTTAATGTACCTGACAATCTTGGCAGTATATTGTCAATGCTCGCAAATTCCGCACCAAAAGAGCAAGTTTCTCCAAAGCAGGAAGAGAACCCGTCTACACCTGAAGAAAAGGAAATAAGAGAAGAGTCCCCCGTAAAAAACAATCTTGATGAAAATATGGAAATGATGCGCAAAGTAACAACAATCATGAACAGCATGAGAAATATTAACGATCCGAGAGTTAACTTACTTACTGCAATAACTCCTTTTTTGAATAATACAAGACAAAAAAAAGTAAGCAACTGCATTAAGCTTTTTCAGATGACGCAATTAACCAGAATGATGTCAGATATGGAAAAGAACAGTTAGGGAGGTCTAGCATGAATTATAGAAGAGTGCCTAGGTTTAGAAGATATCCTTCAATAAGGCCGGATTCAGGTACGATGCAGGACAATAATGCCAATATGGGAAATACCGAAAACGAAAAACCTAAAAATGAAATAGAGAATATTCCTCTGCCAAACGAAAATGAAATTTCCATATCAGCCGCTCCGGAATCCGCCAGAAACAATAAGCCTATGTTTCTTAATAATTTTATCAAAAACATTCATGCTGACGATCTGATCCTTTTGGGGCTGATATTTATACTTGTACAGGAAAAGCTAGAGGATGATTTTCTGATAATAATACTTATATACCTATTAATAGCCGGTAAAGATTAATATAAAAGGAACTGCTGCAAAGCCAGAATTTAATTTCAGTTTTGCAGCAATTCTTTTTTAACGTCTAAGAAAGCTCATTTCTTTCCAGTGCTTTTTAACATTACTAATTTCCAGTCTTTCAAAATGTAAAAAATGCACTTCCTCTGTTTATGACCTGTCTGGTTTACAATTAATTTCTGTTACAGGGCACTTGTATCATGTAATTTTTTCTATTAATAATATTTTAATTCAAAATACACAAAATAAAGTCAATTATATACGTATTCTCCATAGTGAGATTGCAAAATAACAGAATAGAGAAAAGGGGAATTAACTTGCATAGAAGAAAAATATTATTAACTGTAATTGCATTAACCGTTGTCTCATTAATTAGCACTGCGTTTGTCTATAGAGACGATATTGCTGCATTATACGGATATAGATCTGCACTGTCATATTACGGTTCCACCGGGCAGGAAGTAAAAAACATACAATACAGGCTCTCCAAATGGGATTACTATGACGGAAAAATTGACGGAGTATATGGCTATAAGACTTATAAGGCTGTTCGGTCATTCCAATATAAAAACGGCTTAAAAGTCGATGGTATTGCCGGTTCGGAAACTCTGTCCGCCCTGGGACTGTCCTCAGGTACAAAGGAGGCCGCTGCTTCAGTAGCAACAGGTAATAAAGACTTGAATCTTCTCGCACATCTTATACATGGTGAAGCACGCGGAGAACCCTATATCGGTCAGGTAGCAGTAGCTGCGGTTGTGCTCAACAGAACTGCCGACAGCAGATTTCCAAGTACAATAGCAGGAGTTATTTATCAACCGGGTGCTTTTGACGCTGTAGCTGACGGCCAGATAAATCTTGAGCCCAATCAGGAATCCTATAAAGCTGCAAGAGATGCCATGAATGGTTGGGATCCCTCCGGAGGTGCGGTTTACTACTACAATCCTGCCACAGCAACCAGTAAATGGATCTGGTCAAGACAGATAATCAAGAAAATCGGAAAGCACAATTTTGCAAAATAAATTAAGGAATTCATTATGTATTATTTCCACTTCTCACATATACTATTAGGAACCAACAAAAGCAGAAGTGAAAATATAACCAAATTTATATTTCCAGCATACGTATGAGGGACTGTTGCATGAACAATAAAAAACATAGTGCAACGTCCTTTTATTATTCTTCCTTTTTTAAAATTTTCACGAAAATTATTTACACTATCCAAAAATTTATTGTTATTTGCTCTTTTTCTCAGAGCTGAAGCATAAAAAAAAGATTCAGTAATGACAAGGGAAATAAGATGCCTAAAAAATTTTTTTTCGCAAAATAGGGCTGGACGGACCGGATGCGAATATGTTATGCTAGACTTGGAAAG
>Ga0116193_1000337_pt1 | contig 45838 bp, 36 predicted proteins | sample AD_UKC115_MetaG_FD_89892 | JGI IMG/M metagenome (GOLD analysis project Ga0116193, IMG submission 89892) | Active sludge microbial communities of municipal wastewater-treating anaerobic digesters from Hong Kong - AD_UKC115_MetaG | ecosystem: Engineered > Bioreactor > Anaerobic > Digestate... | reverse complement strand
CATCAACTACGTGCTGGTCGGTACGCTGGTGCTCGCCGCGCTCCTCCTGCTGCTGGTGGCGCTGGCCTACATCACCGGGCGCCACGGTGCGAGCGCGGATTACCTCGTCCGCTATCGCAGCGTGACCGGTTTGCGTGACGGAGCGCCGGTGTTCTACCAGGGTTACCGGATCGGTCAGGTCGGCGGCGTGGAACCCGAGCGCAGCGTGGACGGCACGCGCTACAAGGTCACCCTGCGCGTACGCCGCGACTGGCCGATCCCGGCCGATTCGGTCGCGCGGCTGCAGTCGAGCGGCCTGCTCGCCGACGTCTCGATCGGCATCCGCGAGGGCACGGCAAAGCAGGTGCTCACGGCAGGCAGCGAGCTCAAGGGTGAGGAGGGCGTCGACGTGTTCGGCGCGATGAACGACCTCGCCGCCGAAGTCACCGCGCTCACGCGCAGCCAGATCGCGCCGCTGGTGCGCTCGCTGGGCGAGCGCGTCGACTCGATCGCCGGCTCGCTCGATCAGGGCACGCCGCAGTTGCTCGACCAGTCGCGCCAGCTGCTCGAACGGCTCAATGCCGCCTCGGTCGCGGTCAACGACCTGCTGCGCCCGGAGAACCGCGCCGCCGTGTCCGGCCTGCTCGCAGACCTGCGCGAGGTCAGCCGCGACCTGCACACGACCCAGGCGCGTCTCGACCAGGCGCTTACCGAGGTCGGCGCGATGGCGAAGGAGAACCGTCCGGCCGCGCAGGCGGCGATGACCGACCTGCAGGCGATCCTCGCCGCCCTGTCCGGACGCATCGACGCGATCGTCCATCACCTCGATTCCTCCAGTCGCAACCTGGATGAATTCAGCCGCGAGATCCGCAAGAATCCGAACCGGCTGCTGCTCGCGCCGAAGGCGGACAAAGTGGAGGACGCCACACAATGAAGCACATCGCGCCAGTCGCGTGTCTGGCACTCGGCCTGGCCGCCTGCTCGGCGCCGACCGTGCCGGACGTGACCTATTACCGGCTGGCCGAGCCGGCGGCTGCAGTCTGGCAGCGCGCGCCGTCCTTCCCGGTGCCGGTGGATGTCGCCGTGTTCGGGGCCGACGGCCTGTACGCCGAGCAGGCGCTGATCTACTCGACCGACGCCGGCGGCACGCTGCGCACGTATCACTACCAGCTCTGGGCCGATCCGCCCGCGCGGCTCCTGCAACGCCGCCTGATCGACGTGCTGCGCCGCGCGCAGGCCGCACCGCTGGTCACCGATCGCCTGCCGGCGAGCGCCGATGCACTGCGCATCACCGGTCTGATCCGGCGCTTCGACCGCGCGCGGCGCGCCGATGGCTTCCATGCGGAGATCGATCTGCAGCTGCGCGTCGAGCGCAGCGGGCGCCTCCTGGCCGAGCCGGTCTATCATGCCGATATGCTCGCGCAAGGTACCGATCTCGAAGCCAGCGTGGCCGCATTCGGCCGGGCGCTCGACGATGTCTACGCCCGGTTCCTTGCCGACCTGGCCGCCCTCGACGTGGGAATTTCACGATGAGCGCCGCACCGCCTCTCGGTCCGCTGCAGCGCCGCCGCGTGCTCGGCGCGCTGGGCGTGGTGGCGTACCGACTGCGCGGCACGCCACCGGCCGGCCGGCGCCATGCCGAGCCGAACCCGGCGGATGCGGCACGCCAGCCAGTGGCGGGCGGCTCGCCGCGTCTCGTCGTGGTCGCCGGCGATCGTGCCGCGGCCGCGCCCTTGCTCGCCGCCCTCGGCATCGCCGCGAGCGACACGCTGAGCCTCGATGTGCGTGATGGACGTCTGAGCGCTACGCCGCCGGTCGCACCGGCCTATCTCGTGATCGGCGAGGAATGGGCGCGCGTGCTCGGCGCGGAACTGCCGACGCCGGTTCAGCAGGCAGCGCGGATCGTCGTCGTGCCTGCCCGCTGGCGCGGCGACGCGCTCGCCAAGCGGCTGGTCTGGCAGAACCTCAGACCGCTGTGCCGGGCGCTGCGCGTGCCGAGGCCTTGAACGTGGTCGCGGTGCCATCCATTGCCGCCGAGTTCCGTCCGATGCGTCCGGTCGACGTCGAGGCGGTTGCGGCGATCGAGGCGCGCGCCTACGAGTTTCCATGGTCGCCGGGCATCTTCCGCGATTGTCTGCGGGCCGGCTACGAGTGCTGGGTGCTCGGCGCTGCGACGCAGGGTCCGGTGGGTTACGGCGTGCTCTCGGTTGCGGCCGGCGAGGCGCACATCCTGAACGTCTGCGTGGCACCCGAAGCGCAGGGCCGTGGTTACGGCCGCCGGTTGCTGCATCGGCTGGTCGATCTCGCGCGCTGGCATCGTGCCGAGCGCGTGTTCCTCGAGGTCCGTCCTTCGAACGCGAAGGCGATCGTGCTGTACGAACGGACCGGCTTCAACGAGATCGGACGGCGGCCGAACTACTATCCGGCGCGGCGCGGTCGCGAGGATGCCCTGGTGATGGCGATGGAGCTGCTGCCGGACGAATCCTGAGCCGTCCGCGCGAAGGGCTCAGCGCGGCGCGATCCGTTCGGTTTCGCGCACCACGACGAACTCACCCTCGATGACTCCGGGCGGAGCGGGCCGTGCCGGCGCAGTCGTGACCGCCGCCGGCCCGCGCGACAGGAACTGCCGCAGCAGCCAGGCCACGGCGCCCACGCCGGCGAGAACCGCGACCAGCGCGAAACCGAACATCAGCAACGTGACCGCCAGCGCGAGTCCCGCGATGCCGAGCAGCAGGCGCAGCAGCGGGTGGCGTGGACGGGCTGGCGTGAACAGGAACAGGCGCATGGCGATGGGCTTCGCTGTGGCAGAATCTGCAGCCCATCCTTGGGGCGCCATGGCGCGGCCGCAAGTGCCGCAAGTCGGGATGAACGCAAGCCGCATTCTCTGTCGCCTCGCCGATATTCCCGAGGGCGGTGCAATCGCCGTCGACGTGGACAGCGCCATGGGCGGCTTCAGCCTCGTGCTGCTGCGCGAAGGCGAGACGGTCCACGCCTATCACAACGAGTGCCCGCACGCCGGCCGCCGGCTCGACTGGGCGCCGGGCCGGTTCCTCGTCAAGGGCGGGCAGATCGTCTGCGCCGCGCATGGTGCGACCTTCGCCGTGGCGACCGGCACCTGCCTCGGCGGTCCGTGCCGCAATGGGCTCGCGCGGATGCCGGTGCAGGTGATCGACGGCGAGGTGTGCCTCGCCTGAACACCCTGTACGTCAATGGCTGCGGAAGACCAGGTTGACGGCAATCAGCAGGGTCACGAGCAGCAGCACGGTCAGCGGCAGGCCGACACGCAGGAAATCGCGCGAGCGGTAGCCGCCGGGGCCGGCGACCAGGGTCAGCACCGGGTTGGCACTGCCGATCACGAAGGTGTTCGAGGTCGAGATCGCCACAATCAGCGCGTACACCGCCGGGTTGCCGTTCGAGGCGAGCGCGATGTTGATCGCCATCGGCACCATCATCACCGTCGCGCCGACGTTCGAGACGACTTGCGCGAAGAACAGCGCGAGCAGCGCGATCACCGTCTGCAGCGCCCATTGCGGCCAGCCGCCGAGATAGACCAGCACTTCCTGGGCGAGCCAGGCGGCCGCGCCGGTCGTGTCCATCGCCCAGCCGAGCGGAATCAGGCAGGCGAGGGTGAAGATCGTCTTCCAGTTGATCGCCGCATAGGCCTCGTCCATCTTCAGCACGCCGGCGAGCAGCATGCCGACCGCGCCCGTCATCATCGCGATCGACAGCTTGAGCCCGGTGAACAGGCCGAGTCCCATCGCCAGCGCGAAGAACGCCAGCGCGTGCCAGATCATCGCCGGGCGCTGCTCCTGGGTCGGGATGTCGGTGACCACCACGAAGTCGCGATCCTCCGCGGCCAGCGCGATGTCGTGCCAGGCGCCGTGCAGCACGAGGGTGTCGCCGGCGCGCAGTGCGACTTTGCGCACGTCCTCGCGGAACACCTGGTCGCCGCGATAGACCGCGAGCACGCTGATGCCGTGGTGCTTCCTTAAGCGCAGATCGCCGAGCGTCTGCCTGACGAAGCGCGAGGTAGGCGGGATCACCGCCTCGGAAATGCCTGCGCGGGTCGGGTTGAACATGTCGCCGAAGTTGCGCAGTCCGCCGAGCACCTGGAGCAGCTGGTTCTGCGCGAAGTCGTTGACCTGTTCGCGCTTGCCGAGCACGCCGAGGATCGTGCCGACCCAGATCATCGTATCGGCCGGCGGCGCGAGGCGCGCCTCGTTGCCGTTCTTCATCGCGAGGATCAGCGGCGCGCCGCGCAGTTGCTCGGCCTCGCCGACGCTCATGCCGACCAGCGGGCTTTCCGTACCGACGCGCAACTCGACCACCTCGCCGTCGATGCCGTAGGTCTCGGCGAAATAGGTCTCGGTGCGGCCCGGGGTGACCTTCTGCTGCTTCTCCTCGTCGTCGGGCAGCAGGCGGCGCGTGAGCAGGGCGAAATAGGCGAGGCCGACGATGAACAGCGGCAGGCCCACCGGGGTGATCGCGAACAGTGTGAACGGCTGGATCGTGTTGGCGCCGGGTGGCAGGTTGCGGTTCGCGCTGACGATCAGGTCGTTGAGCAGGATCAACGGCGAGTTCGAGATCATCGTCGTGTTGGTGCCGGCGAGGATCATGCACGCCATCGGCAGCAGCAGCCGCCTGAGCGGCACGCCGGTGCGCGCCGATACGCGGCTGACCACCGGCAGGAACAGCGCGGCCAGCGCCTGACTCTGCATGATCGAGGAGAGCCCGCCGGCCATCGCGTTGATCAGCAGCGAGAGGCGTTCCTCGGCGCCGCGCGCGAGGCGCAGGATCAGGCTCGCGGCCTTGTACAGCACGCCGGTGCGGTCGAGCCCGGCGCCCATGATCATCACCGCGATCAGCGAGATCACGGCATTGCCGGCGAAGCCGTCGAACAGCACCTCGACCGGCAGCAGGCCGGTGATGCCGATCACCACGACCACGAGCAGGGCGACCACGTCGGCACGGATCCACTCGCTGACCAGCATCAGCACCGTGAAGGCCACCAGCCCGAACACGAGCAGCATGTCGGTGGTCAGGGTGAGGCCGGTTTCCATGCGCTCCGTTGCGGACCTCGTCTGCGCCGCCGCGCTCAGGTGCGTTCGTGGAGGAGATCCCAGACGCCGTGGCCGAGCTTCAGGCCGCGCTTCTCGAAATGCGTCTGGATGCGCCAGGCCGGCCGCGGCGAGAACTGCCCAGGGCCCGCGCGATTGCGCCAGTCGGGGCTCGCTTCGAGGGCAGCCAGCATGTGCTCGGCATAGTCCGCCCAGTCGGTCGCCAGATGCAAGAGGCCGCCGCGCCGGATGCGGCTGGCGAGCAAGGCGATGAAGGCGGGCTGGACCAGGCGGCGCTTGTGGTGGCGCTTCTTGTGCCATGGGTCGGGGAAATAGATGCGTACCTCGTCGAGCGCGGCCGGTGCGATCTCGCGCTCGATCACCTCGACCGCATCGTGCTGGTAGAGGCGCACGTTGCGCGCACCGAGCGCCGCCAGTGCGTTCATCAGCCGGCCGACGCCGGGCCGGTGCACCTCGACGCCGATGAAGTCACGGTCCGGCTCGTGCTCGGCCGACCAGGCGAGCTGCTCGCCGTTGCCGAAGCCGATCTCCAGCACGCGCGGTGCATGCCGGCCGAACACACGGTCAAGGTCGCGCGGAGTCCCGCACGGTTCGAGCCCGAAGCGCGGCCAGTGTTCCGCGAAGGCGCGCTCCTGCGCGGGCGTGATGCGGCCCTGGCGCAGCACGAAGCTGCGGATGCGGCGGGCGCGGGCTTCCGGGCTATCCATGCAGTTCGTGGTGCCTGCTTTGCATGAGAAGTGCGGCCAGGAAAGGCCGGCTCCCGCTTCTCGCGATCGAGGACGGTTGCACTAGATGAGGCCGTCGATCGGGCTCGACGCGGAGGCATGGCGCTTGCGCGGAATGCGACCGGCGAGGAAGGCCTCGCGGCCGGCTTCGACGGCCTTGCGCATCGCGCCGGCCATCAGCACCGGATCCTTCGCGCCGGCGATCGCGGTGTTCATCAGCACGCCATCGCAGCCGAGCTCCATCGCCACCGCGGCATCGGACGCGGTGCCGACGCCTGCATCGACGAGGATCGGCACCTTCGCGTTCTCGACGATCTCGAGCAGGTTGTAGCGATTCTGGATGCCGAGCCCCGAGCCGATCGGCGCGGCGAGCGGCATGACCGCCACGCAGCCGATCTCTTCGAGCCGGCGCGCGAGGATCGGGTCGTCCGAGGTGTAGACCATCACCTGGAAGCCTTCCGCGACGAGCTGCTCGGCGGCCGAAAGGGTCTGCACGACATCGGGGAAAAGCGTCTTCGGGTCGCCGAGCACTTCGAGCTTGACCAGAGTGTGGCCATCGAGCAGCTCGCGCGCGAGGCGGCAGGTGCGCACGGCATCCTCGGCCGTGTAGCAGCCCGCGGTGTTCGGCAGGATCGTGTAGCGTTCCGGCGGCAGCACGTCCAGCAGGCTCGGCTGCGACGGGTCCTGGCCAATATTGGTGCGGCGGATCGCGACGGTGACGATCTCGGCACCCGCGGCCTCGGTGGCGCGGCGTGTCTCGTCGAGGTCCTTGAACTTGCCGGTGCCGGTCAGCAGGCGCGAGCGATAGGCCTTGCCGGCAATGATGAGCGGATCGTGCACGGGGGAGTTCCGGTTCGGGCGCGGATTGCGACAGACACGAAATGGTAGCAGAGCGACACGTTCGGGCCGTTCCGTGCGAAAGACATAAGCCCTTGCTCGTGGCGCCGGCGCACGGGTGGATGTCGCAGCATGGCTCACGCAACGAGCCTATGCTCAACAGGCAAGCGGCCTGGCCGAGCGAGCCCTTCGCCCGGCGTTCCCTCGCGGGTCGTTGCCAGGCCCGGCCTTCCCGGCCTCGCCGGGCAACCAGGCCATCGGCTTCCTGTCGATGGCGTTCGGCTCGCCACGCGATGCGTTACTTAGCATCGCGTGGCGAGCCTCACCCCCCGCCTATGGCGTGGACGAGTTCGAGGCGGTCGCCGGGTTGCAGGTGGTGATCGGCGTGGCGGCTGCGCGGGACGATCTCACGGTTGACCTCGACGGCCACGCGGCGTCGTGCATAGCCGGCCTCGTCGAGCAGGCGCGCAATGGTGGTGCCAGGCGCGCAATCGTACGGAGCGCCGTTGAGATAGATCTGCATGCCGGAAATTCTAGCAGGGTGTCCAGGAACGCCCTGATGGCGCGTGATCGGGCGATTCGCAGCCACCCGGACAGCGACGCGCTTGCCGGGCGCGATGAGGGATGAGGTGACGGAGAAGCGCCGGCTGTCCAGGACGCCTGGGTTTGATCGCGCTTTTCCGGCCGGGCCGATTCGCGCGCGAACCGGACTCGCGATTTGAGCCATGCGCGAGACGATTGCGGATGGTTCGCCGACGTCGCCAGCCCGCCACGCTCGTTCAACAGGGCGTTCGAGGGACCGGTGGCACGCGCACGCAGCGCAGCGTGGCCTCGAGACTTGCTCGACCGGCCATGCCAGCCGGGCGGCACGCGTGCGGAGCGCAGTCTGATTCGCAGCGATCGTTCGGTCGGGGTGTTACGGAAAGAGATGGCGGCACGCGAAGCGCGGACAGCGGAGTCACGGCCGTGGCGAGGGCCTGCGCCACTCGCCGCGGCCGGTTCCGTCAGCCGTTGTCGTCGCCGTCACTCTTCTTCTTGCGTCGGCCCGCCGTGTCGTGATCGCCGCCATCGCGGCTGGCGCGATCCTCGCGTGATTTCGGCGTGCTGGTCCGGCTCGGTGGCGTGTCCTGACTCTTGTGCTCGGCTGGCACGGAGCGGATCACGGGCTCGCTGCGTTGGGCGCTCGGCTCGCTACCATGCCGCGAGCGCGAACTCCGGACCTCATTGGCCGCCTCGCTGCTGCGTTCCGCACCGGAACGGTTGCGACTGCTGCCGAAAAGATCGCCGGTGGAGCGCTCGCTGTGGCCCGCGCGCTCCTCGCGCTGCACCGACGTGTCCTGGCCCGAGGACAGCGCGTCGTCGCTGCCGCGTACGTGACGACGATTGCTGTCGGACGATTCGCCGTGCGATGAATCGGACGGGTCGCTGCGATTGCGGCCCGACGTCATGCCTCCCAGGTTTTCGCTGCGCGCACTCGTCGCCGGCTCATCGTGGCCATGCCCCGACGCGGCATCACCGGCCATGTCGCTCCGGCCCGCGCGCTCTTCGCGCTGCGCCGGCGTATCGCCACCGCTGCGTGTGTGCCGCCGGTTGCTATCCGAGGATCCGCTGCGGGCGCTCGCCGTCGGCTCGTCATGTCCTTGTCCCGACGCGGCATCGCCGGCCGTGTCGCCTGGCTCCGGGCGCTCCGCGCGCAGGATCGGCGTATTGCGCCGCAGGGCGGGCGGTTCGTCACCCGACGGCGTGTCGTTTCCGGTCTTCCCCTGCAGCGTGTTGCGCCGGTAATCGCGGGAAGGCAGGGCGTTGCTACGGGTCTCAGGGCGCGTGAGCACACCGGGTTGCGCTTCGTCGGCCGGGCCGGTGTGGCGCGCGGTCGCTGCGGTATCGCCCGGATCGGGCATCGCTTCATCGCGCGTGCGGCGCTCGCGTACCGCGGCATCCGCATTGCCGGACCTGTCGCGGCCGCCGTGTGCGCTGTCGCCTGCGATGCTGCGCCCGCGCGGATTGTCGTCGCGCACCTCGCTGGACGGGTCGTGCGAGAGGCCGCGCTCCGTCCTCTCGGCGCCACCCACGCGCTGGTCCATGCCGCTCGTGGTGCCGACCACGCGCACGTTCGGCGTGACGTCGCGCATGCGCGACGTGGCCTGCAGTGACGCGGCGGCATCCGCATCCAGCGGTCGGCCCGGTTCGCGCTGCAGCGCCGGTTGGCGTGCAGCGAACGGCAGCACCGCCGGAGGCGGAGTCTGGCGTGCGATCACGGCGCGATCGAGCACGTCGCGGGTCGGGGTGGACGTCGCCGCCGGACCTGCACCGATCACGCTGCGGTTGACCGGCACGACCGCGGCGGCACGCGCGATGTCAGCGCGCGCGGTCGCATCGCGGTCGAGCTTGAGCACTGCCTGGTGCACCGGCCGCGCGTTCACGAACACGCTGCCCGGGACCGCCGTGATCGCGCGCGGATGGTCGCGGTACGTATAGCGCGCCGAGACCACGCCACGGTTCGTGGAATAATCGTTGTATACGTTGGTGATGTATACCTGGTTCACCACCGCATTGGTCACGTTGACGCTGGTGAAGTAGCGACGCGAGGCGCGGTAGGGCGGTACATAGACCTCGCGCGGGCCGAGCGGGAACCAGCCGACCGGCGCGCCGCCGATGCCGACACCCCAGTTGTGGCCGCCGTAGAAGGCGACCAGGGCCGGTGCGTACACCGGGCGTACGCCGATCGGCCCGGGCAGCCAGCCCCAGCGATCACCGACGTACACCCAGCGGCCATAGTGGAACGGCGCGAAGCCCCATGGCGCGTCGTCGACCCAAGTCCAGCCCCAGGGCTCCTGCCAGATCCAGTGGCCGTAGCGGTATGGCGCCCAGTCGGTCGCGATACGGCTCGGGAACCAGACCGTGCCGTATTCGTGCACCTCGGTCCAGCTGCCGTAGTCGTCGAGATCGGAATAACCGACGAGGTCGTCCGGCACGTAGCGCAGCGAGGCGGCGCGATCCATGCGCTGGTCGCGTTCCTGGCAGAAACGGTCGAAATCATCAGGCCGCGGGATGTCGTAGACCTCGTAGTCGTGCAGGCGCGGATCGAAGAAGCGCACTGCCTCGCCCTCGCGGATCGGGAAGCTCGCATTCTCGCCATAGACCTCGCCGCTGCCGTCCCAGACCGCGACGGTGGTGTGCCTGCCGCGCGGATCCACATCGATGCGGTATTCGCCCGGCCGCGTCACGCTGAAGGCCAGGGTCGGCGTGTCGATCTCGTAGGACTGGTCCTGGTACAGCCGGCGCACGCGCAGGTTCAGCATGCCCTGGGTGATCTCGAGCTGCGCGATGCCGTCGTCGAGGTTGAGGATCTCGAAGCTCGTGCCTTCGTCGAGACGCACGGCTGCACTGCCGAACTGCAGTTCGGCGCGCGCGTTGCGGTTGGTCCACAGCCGGTCGCCGCGGATCAGCGGACGGTTCAGCGTGGCGCTCACCCAGTCGTTTTCGCCGGCCGGCGAGAAGCTCACTTCGCCGCGGACATGGCTGAGGCGGGCGACGCGGCTCGGTGGATCGGCCGGCTCCGCGGCGATCGCGACCACGGACAGGCACAGGCCAGCCAGCAGGATAGCCAGGCGTTGCGGATGGAACATGACGGACTCCCGAGGGGTGCCGCGGATCCCGATACCCCGAAGCGGGGTCGGCTGCGGCACGCGCGGCGTTATATCAGCGTAAACACGCTGAATGCACACTGGCCATTTGCTGCCACCGGAATTGTCGTCGTCGCCCGTTCAGTCAGGCGGACGCGGCCGGTGGCCCACCGGCACGACCGCGTTGCCCGCCGCCATGGCCCCTGGCTAAGATATCGACCGATTCCGGTGGGCGCCGCGCGATGCAGGAGCCTCGACTTCATCTCCTCGCCCGGAATCCGAGAGCGGGCGTCGTATAACGGCTATTACCCTGGCTTCCCAAGCCAGAGACGTGGGTTCGACTCCCATCGCCCGCTCCATTCCTCGCCGGGTTCTGTCTCGGCAAGGTTTCCATGGGATGGCCGCCAGCCCTCGGCAAGTGGGGCTTCCCCTGCCATGAAATGCTGCTACGGGTCGCTGCGCTGTGGCATCGTCGCACCCGGTTCCGCGGAAGTCGGTTCAACACTTCCGCCGATCCCTCCGGCCGACCCGAGCCCGCACTCCGGGCGGTGCGAGATCCATCTCTGTACAGAACGCGGACGTCGAATGGCCGGAGGGACCATGAAGATCGCCATCCTCTCGCGCAACACGCGCCTGCATTCCACGCAGCGCCTGGTCGAGACTGCACGGGTTCGCGGCCATCGCGTACGGGTGCTCGATCCGCTGCGCTGCTACATGCGCATCGAGCCAGGCCGCTTCGAGATGCATTACAAGGGGCGGCGGCTGGCCGGTTTCGACGCGGTCGTGCCGCGGGTCGGCACCTCGGTGACGTTCTATGCGACCGCGGTGCTGCGCCAGTTCGAGATGATGGGCGTGTACACGCCGAACGGCGCCGATGCCGTGCAGCGTGCGCGCGACAAGCTGCGCTGTCTGCAACTGCTCGCCCAGGCGGGCATCGGCATTCCGGCGACAGTGTTCGGTGACAATCCCGACGACACCGCCGACCTGCTCGCGATGCTCGGTGCGCCGCCGCACGTGATCAAGCTCAACGAGGGCTCGCAGGGGCAGGGCGTACTGCTCGCCGAGCATCTCGCTGCCTCGCAGGGTGTGATCGAAGCGTTCCGCGGCCTGTATGCGAATTTCCTGGTCCAGGAATTCGTGCGCGAGGCGGGTGGTGCCGACGTGCGCTGCTTCGTGGTCGGCGACCGTGTCGTTGCCGCGATGAAGCGCCAAGGCCGCGAAGGCGAGTTCCGTTCGAATCTGCATCGCGGCGGCAGCGCAGGCCCGGTGGAGCTGTCGGCCGAGGAGCGCGATACCGCCGTGCGCGCGGCCGCGGCGGTCGGCCTTGGCATCGCCGGTGTGGACCTGCTGCGATCCCGGCGCGGACCACTGGTCGTCGAGGTGAATGCCTCGCCGGGCCTCGAGGGTATCGAGAACGCAACCGGCATCGACGTGGCGGGCGCGATACTCACCCATCTCGAACGGGTCGTGCCGGCCGCGCGCGGTGCAGCAGCGGATCGTCGGCCAGCCGGCTCGATCGACTACGAAGTTGTTCGTTGACATTCTGCGAACGCTTTCGTAGTCTGCCCGGCAACCGCGCCGCCGCCGTCTAGTGATGCGGACTCGCCAATCCGTCAGGGGAAAACTTATATGTCGCCACGCTTGATCGCGCTGTGCCTCGCCGCCTTGCTGCCGCTCGCCGCCGCCACGGCCAAGAAGGCCGAAACTTCGCAGATACTGAAGGTCGAAACCCTCGAGGATTTCGACGCGCAGGCGAAGTCCGTGCGCGAAGAGATGGCCGAGGGCGGCCGCTACGAATTCATCAAGCCGGACGAACGCGAGCGTGTCGAGCGCCTGCTCGGCCAGGTGCGCACGGTGCTCGAGAAGACACCGTCGGTCGACAATCTGGACAAGAAGCAGACCGTTACAGTTCTGAATGCGCAAGAGGAGATCAACGGCATCCTCGCGCGTCGCGACAGCAACCGGATGGTCTGCGAACGGACTGCGCCGGTCGGCTCGCACATCCCGCAGACCCAGTGCGCAACCTACGGCGAGCGCGAGAAGGCGCGTCGCAACACGGCAGACTATGCGCGCCAGCAGCAGCTGCGAGCCACGCAGTGCGGCCGCGATAACCCTGCGAGCTGCTGATTATCGCGGATTGATGGTTGGTGTCGGGGTGGCCTGCGTCAGACGCTCGGTGCCGGGTGGCCACGAGCGTAACCACCCGGCCGTACGGCCGGGCTCGTATGGGGAGTGTCGATGACAGGCCGAAACAGCGGAAACACCGATCTGCCCAAGCCCACCGAGGCCGAGCTCGAAATCCTGCGCATCCTCTGGAAGCACGGGCCGAGCACGGTGCGCGAAGTGCACGAGAACCTGTGCCGTGATCGCGCGGAGGCGGCCGGCTACACCACGGCACTCAAGCTGCTGCAGGTCATGCACGCGAAAGGGCTGGTGCTGCGCGACGACAGCCAGCGCGCGCATGTCTACCGCGCCGTGCAGAGCAAGGAACGCACGCAGCGGCGGTTTCTCGCCGATCTCGTCCAGCGCGTGTTCGATGGCTCGGCCTCCCAGCTGGTCCTGCACGCCCTGGGCAGCCAGCGGGCCACGCCGGAGGAGCTCGAGCAGATCCGCGCCGTGCTGACCCGGCTGGAAGGTGAGGTGCGGTGATGGACACACTGCCGGACTGGCTCGAGACGGTGATCCGGCTGACCGGCTGGACGCTGCTGCATTTCGTCTGGCAGGGCGCCGTGATCGGTGCCGTGTACGCACTGATGAGGCGCCGGTTGCCGGCGGGCGATGCGCGCTACGCCTGCGGTCTCGTTGCGCTGGCGGCCATGGTGCTCGCACCGCTGGTCACCGTGGCCTGGCTCGCATCCCGCATGGCGACAGACGGCGGACTGGTGGCGACGACGGCCGGCATGATGCCTGCGACACCCAAGGCGGCCGGCACGTTGGCAACGGCCTCGTGGGCGTCTTTCGACGCACTGCTGCCCTGGCTGGTGGCGGTCTGGTTCGCCGGCGTGCTGCTACTCGGCACGCGGGCCGCGGTGCATTGGCAGCACCTGCGTCGCCTGGTGCGTATCGCGCGGCCGTTCATTGCCTGGGAGGAGCGTTTCGCCGCGTTGTGCCGGCGGTTCGGTCTGTCGATGTCGGTGCGCCTGGCCATTGTCGAAGGCATTGACACACCGACCCTGATCGGCTGGCTGCGGCCGGTGATCCTGCTGCCGACCGCCATCGTGCTCGGTTTTCCCGCGGACCAGATCGAACTTGTGCTCGCCCACGAACTTGGCCACGTGCGCCGCCGTGACGCAATGGTCAATCTCGTACAGGTGGTCGTCGAGACCGTGCTGTTCTACCACCCGGTGGTGCACTGGATCTCGCGCGACCTGCGCAACGAGCGCGAACTGGCCTGCGATGCGCTCGTGCTGCGCACCACGGCCGCCAGCCCACGACGCTACGCGCAGATGCTGGCCGATCTGGAGGACCTGCGTGTCGCTCCGCGGGGCTGGACGCTCGCTCTCGCCGCCAGCGGCGGCGTGCTGCTCGAGCGCGTGCGGCGCATCGTCGGCGAGCCGGCCGATGCCGGCACGTTCCGGCCCGCCGGGCGATTGCTGCCGCTGGTGTTGATCGGTGCCGTGCTCGCGATGCTCGCCATGCGCGAAGTCCGGCGCCTGCCGGATGCGGACGTGGCGGCGCTGCTCGCGGCGCCATGGCAATCGATCGGGCGGATCATGCCGGCCGCATCGGCTCCCGGCTTGCGCGTGGCCGACCTGGATGCGAAACCCAGGCTCGCGATCCACCTGCCGCAGGCGGTGGAGTCAGGAAACCCGACTTCATTGCCGGCGGCGACATCCGCCACTCCGGCGATGCCGGCATCGGTGCCCGCTTCATCCGCGATCGCCGAGCCCGTTCGCCCGCCGGCAGTGGCGGATACGAAGATTGCCCGGGTGATGGAGAACGGGGTTGCCGCACCTGCCACGCTGGCGCCGACGACCCGTATCGCCGCGGAGCGCCCCACGAGCAGCGCCGAACCGCGCCGGCCGCGTCGCGTCGTGCAGCCGACCTATCCGTCGCAGGCGCTGCAGGACGGCATCGAGGGCGAAGTCGACCTGGAATTCGGGCTCACCGCCCAAGGCGAAGTGCAGGACATCCGCGTGATCGCCGCCCAGCCGGCACGCGTGTTCGAGGCGGCGGCCGTGCAGGCGCTGCGCCGCTGGCGCTACGATCCGGACCCGATTGGCGCCGGCAGCGAGCGTTTCCGGCAGAGTTTCGTGTTCGCCCTCGGCGGCCTGCGCAAGCCGCTGCCGCTCGGTTCCGAGGATCTCGCCGCACAGGCCGGCTGCCGGATCGTCACCGGCTCGCGCATCTGCCGGCGCGACGAGCCCGGCAGCGGGTCTCCCTGACTGTCGCGCGGCTGAATCTATGGTGGTTTCGGGTAGACGGGCTGCCGGTTAACGAATCCATCAAGCCCGTTTAACGGAAAAATAAGCGCCAGCCGCCTAGCATGCGCCTCACTGTAGTGCTGCTCGACACTCCTAAAGTCAGGTCAGGTCACAGGCAGATTACGGTAATCGGGGCAGTAGCTTTGGCCCAGGCGAGGTGTGTTCCCCCAATGGCACCTCCCCTGGGCCTTTTTATTATGTCGGCAACGTTCATGCTGCGCTTGCCACACTGATCGCCGTCAGTGTCCGTTTCGCCGGCGCCGGCCCATGCCCATTGGTAGAGCCGATCATTCCAGCACCATGCGCGTTCTCGTCATCGAAGACAACAACGACATCGCCACCAACATCGGCGATTTTCTCGAAGAAAAGGGTCACGTGGTCGATTTCGCCGGTGATGGCGTGACCGGCCTGCATCTGGCCGTGGTCAACGATTTCGACGCCATCGTGCTCGACCTGACCCTGCCGGGCATGGATGGCCTGGAGGTCTGCCGCAAGCTGCGCCAGGAGGCGCGCAAGCAGACGCCCGTGCTCATGCTCACCGCGCGCGATGCTCTCGATCACAAGCTTTCCGGCTTCGATTCTGGCGCCGACGACTACATGACCAAGCCGTTCGCGCTGCAGGAGCTGGAGGCGCGTCTGACCGTACTCGCGCGGCGTGGCAAGGGTCAGCAGAGCCGCGTACTGCAGGTCGCCGACCTCAGCTTCAACCTCGATACGCTAACCGTCAGCCGTGCCGGCAAGCACATTCCGCTGAACCCGATCGGGCTCAAGCTCCTGCAGCATCTGATGGAGGCAAGCCCCTCCGTGGTCACGCGCCAGGAGCTCGAGAGCCGCGTGTGGGGCGAGGAGCTGCCGGACAGCGACAGCCTGCGCGTGCACATCCACGGCCTGCGTGCGGCGATCGACAAGCCGTTCGGCAAGCCGCTCATCCAGACCCGTCACGGCATCGGCTATCGCATGGTCGATCCCGATGCGGCGACGATCTGAACGCCCGGCCGGGCCACCGCCGGCCCGCAGGCGGCGCTACACTGCGCGACTGTCCCTTCCGTCCCGCTGATCCATGCGCTACCGGCGCCGGCTCCGCAGCCGCATCATCATCTCGTTCGGCCTGTTCGGCATCGCACTCACGGTGCTGTTCGCGGTGGCCACACTCGCATTGCGCGGCAAGCTCGAGGACCAGCTGATCAACGATACGCTGCAGCGTACGGTCGATCGCTTCATCGAATTCAAGCGTGAGCACCCCGAGCCGGATGCCGTATTTCCGTTCTCGCCGATGGTCGGCACCATTTTCAGCGAGCGCAAGTTCGCCAACGTGCCGTTCGCGTGGCGTGACTACGGCACCGGGGTCTACGACATCCGCGAGCCGGACGAGCGCGGTAATTCGCACGCCTACAAACTCGCCGTGCACCGTGCCGACGACCTGTGGGCCTTCATCCGCTACGACGTGGCGAAAGAGGAACTCGGCGAACGTCAGCTCATGACCGCGCTGGTCGGCTCGGTGATCGTGTTCTCGATCCTCGCCTTCCTGCTGGGGTCGTGGGCCGCCGGCAATGTGATGAGTCCCGTCGCCGACCTGGCCGAGCGCTTGAAATCGATGCGCGACGGCGGTCCCGACGACCGTCTCGCCAGCCATTATGCGAACGACGAGGTCGGTGAGCTTGCCGCAGCGCTCGACGACTACCGGGCGCGGCTGACCGAGCTCGTCGAGCGCGACCGCGAGTTCAATGCCGACGTCAGCCATGAGCTGCGCACGCCGCTGGCGGTCATCGCGACGACCACGGAATTGCTGCTCGCCTCGCCGCACGTGACCGACAAGGTGCGCGACCGCGTCCGGCGCATCGAGCGCGCGGTCAAGCAGTCGACCGAGCTGACCGAGGCCCTGCTACTGCTGTCGCGGCGTTCGCGCGAGGCACCGACCGACGGCGAGACCACCGACGTGGCCCGGGTCGTCGAGCAGGTCGTCGACACGCAGCGCCCGAACCTAGGCAACAAGCCGGTCGAGGTGCGGATCGAGGTCGAGGAACCCCTCGAGGTGGTGGCGCCGTCGTCGGTCGTCGCCGTGGCTTTGGCGAACCTGATCGGCAATGCCTTCAAGTACACGCCGCGCGGTTCGGTCGTGGTACGCATCGCCGACGGCAAAGTCGCCGTCGAGGACTCCGGCCCGGGCATCGCGGCCGAGGAGGCCGAGAAGCTGTTCCAGCGCGGCGTGCGTGGATCCGGCGCGACCGGCAAGGGTGCCGGCCTCGGCCTCGCCATCGTCCGGCGTCTGTGCGAGCTTTACGACTGGTACGTCAGCCTGCGTCCGCGTCCGCAAGGCGGCACGGTGGCCACACTGGATTTCCGCCTGCGCCGCTGAATCCCGCAGCGCCCTGCGGCATTCGGTCGCGCCGGATGGCTTGATCATCGTCAAGCGCTCTTCGTCAATTGCTAATTAACCTAGCCTCGAATTTTTTACCCGCGGAAAAACCATGATCATCACCGATGTCGTCATCGTCGGCGCGGGCCCGGTCGGCCTGTTCCAGGTTTTCGAGCTGGGCCTGCTCGGCATGAAGGCGCACCTCGTCGACAGCATGCACCAGGTCGGCGGCCAATGCGTCGAGCTGTATCCGGACAAGCCGATCTACGACATCCCGGCATTACCCGTATGCGGCGCCAAGGAGCTCGTCGACCGGCTGCTCGAGCAGATCAAGCCGTTCAATCCGACCTTCCACCTTGGCCAGGAAGTGGTCAAGGTCGCGCGTCGCGAGGACGGCCGCTTCGACGTCGTGACCTCGATCGGCACGCAGTTCGATGCCGGTGCGGTGATCATCGCCGCCGGCCTCGGTGCGTTCGAGCCGCGCCGTCTCAAGGTCGAGGGCAGCGATACGTTCGATGGCGGCGCGCTGCAGTACCGCGTACGCAATCCGGAAGACTTTCGCGGCAAGGACATCATAATCGCCGGCGGCGGCGACTCCGCGATCGACTGGACGCTGCAGCTCGTCGACGTCGCCAACAGCGTGATCCTCGTGCATCGCTCGAGCACTTTCCGTGCCGCGCCGGCCAACGTGGCACGCGTGATGGCGCTGTGTGACGAGATGCGCATGCAGTTCCTCGAGGGCGAGATCGTCGGCATGGACGGCGAGGACGAGCAGCTCAAGGCCGTGCGCGTGCGCACCAAGGCCGGCGTGGTCAACCGCATCGAGGCCGAGCAGCTCCTCGTGTTCTGGGGTCTGCACCCGCGCCTCGGGCCGATCGCCGAGTGGGGGCTCGGCCTCGACCGCAACCAGATCACGGTCGATACCGCGCGCTTCCAGACCAGCGAGCCGGGCATCTACGCGGTCGGCGACATCAACACCTATCCGGGCAAGAAGAAGCTGATCCTCTCCGGTTTCCACGAGGCGGCGCTCGCGGCGTTCGCGATCAAGGAATATCTGAACCCCGGCGAGAAGGTGTATCTGCAGTACACCACCACGAGCCCGATCATGCACAAACGGCTCGGCGTCGATCCGGACATTTCCGATCTCGCCGCGGCCTGAGCCGTCCCGCTCCGCGAAAGGAAACGCCCGGCCAAGCCGGGCGTTTCCGTTTACGGAGGCCGCTGATCCGCACGAGCCGGTAGTGGGCGTTTACGGCAGCCGTGCGATCAATCCCGCGAGCGCGGAGCCGGCGGCGTGCTTCAGGCGTCCACCGGCTCCAGCCAGCCGTGGCGGTCCGGCGTGCGGCCGTCGAACAGGCCGAAGAAGAGCTCCTGCATCCGCCGCGTGACCGGGCCGGGCTTGCCGTCGCCGACAGGCTTGCCATCCACCGAGCGGATCGGCGTGATCTCGGCGGCCGTGCCGCACATGAACAGCTCGTCGCAGAAGTACAGGTACTCGCGCGGCAGGTCGCGCTCGACGACCGGGATGCCCGCCTCGCGGGCGAGGGTGACGAGGCTGTTGCGGGTGATGCCGTCGAGGATCGCGCTCGCCACCGGCGTGGTGTGCAGCGCGCCGTCGAAGACCAGGAACAGATTCTCCCCCGCACCCTCGCTGAGCAGGCCGGTCGAGGCCAGTGCGATGCCCTCGCCGAAGCCGAGACGGCGCGCCTCGCGCGCGATCAACTGGCCGGAAAGGTAATTGCCGCCAGCCTTGGCGCCGGTCGGGATGGTATTCGGCGCCATGCGCTGCCAGCTCGATACGCAGGCATCGATGCCACGTTCGAGCACATCCGCACCGAGGTAGGCCCCCATGTTCCAGGCCGCGATCGCCACGTCGGTCGGGCATTCGGCCGACAGACCGAAGCCGCCGAGCCCACGATAGGCGATCGGCCGCAAATACGCTTTGCTGAGCTGGTTGGCGCGGATGACCGCGCGGCAGGCGGCGTTGAGTTCCTCGAGACCGTACGGAATGGCGAGGTCGTAAACCTTGGCCGAGTGATAGAGCCGGCGCATGTGGTCGGTCAGGCGGAAGATCACGGGGCCGCTCGGCGTCTCGTAGCTACGGATGCCTTCGAAAACTGAGGAGCCGTAGTGCAGGGCGTGGCTCATCACGTGCACCGTGGCCTCGGCCCAGGGCTTGAGGTGACCGTTCTGCCAGACGAAGGCGGGATACTGCGGTGACATGTGTGGGCTCCGGGTGGGGGGCCGCGAAGCGTAGCGAGGCCGGCCGGTGCGGGAAAGTCCGTAGCGGCCGGGTGATCGGGCTGATCATGGCCGGTGGCGTCGGCGACGGATGCCGCCATTCTTGCAAAACCGGTAAATCCCCGGATACTCGCCAAGGGTCACGCGGTTTCCGGGGATGCGTGGCGGGGGAGAAAACAATGACTGGAATCGGCATTTGGTTGGCCGCGGCTGCGCGGCTTCCGCGGTATGGATCGCGCCTGATCGCCCTGGTGGCGGTCCTCGTGGCCGGCACGGCCGGCGCGCAGAACCTGCTGCCCAATCCCAACTTCAATCCGCCCTCGACCCTCGTGCCGTGGACGGTATCCGTATCGCAGGCCCCCGATGATCCTGCGGGCAGCGGCACTACCGCGTGGGCCGGTGCGCAGGACGTTGGCAACAGCCCGGCTTCAGGCTCGGCGCAGGTCCAGCTCGATGCGGCTCCCGCCCTGGCCCGGGCGGCGGTCGGCATCCGCCAGTGCATCGCGTTCGCCAGCACCACGGTCAGTACGGCGAATTACGGCGCGCGCTTCAAGGTACCCGTCACGGGAAATCCGGGCGACGGCAGCGTGGCGACCCTGCTCGAGGTGCGCTTCTTCTCCGACAGCGCCTGCGCCACGCCGATCGCGAACGCCGGGGGCATGCAGGGGCGTGTCTGGTCGGCCGGCGTGCCCGACGACGTGTTCTGGTACGCCACCGGCGACGCCGGCTTCATCCTGCCGCCGGGCACGGTCGCACAGAGTGCCCAGGTGCGGGCGACCGCGACACGCCTCGCCGACGGTGCGGCCGTCACCCTGAACTGGTTCGACGACATATTCCTCGCGCTCAACGGCTCGACCCCGGTCGTGCTGCAGAGCTTCGACGTCGATTGAGTCTATAGAGGGGATGACCATGAACCGGATCTTCCGCGCCCTCTGCGGGCTCCTGCTGCTCCTGCCAATCGCCACCCATGCCGCCGCGCCGGCCTGCCCGGCGATCGGCCTCTCGCCGGTCGTCGTACCTGGCGGCACCGCGCAGACGGCCTTCAGCCAGACGCTCACCGCCAGCGGCGGAGCGGGGCCCTACACGTTCGGCATCAGCAGTGGCCAGCTGCCGGCCGGCCTGATGCTGACCGCCAACGGCGACATCGTCGGCACCCCGACGGGCTCGGGGAGCCAGGTCGTCGCGATCTACGCGCGCGACGCCAACGGCTGTCTTGGCGGCCGCGTCTATACGCTGCAGGTGGCCTGCCCCGGCCTGTCGATCAGCCCGACAAGCCTGCCGGCCGCATTGCTTTCCACGCCCTACAACCAGCTGCTCACGGGTTCGGGCGGCACCATGCCGTACAGCTTCAGCGTGACTTCCGGCAGTACGCCCGCCGGTATCAGCCTGGACGGGGCGGGCAACCTCGCCGGTACGCCGACCAGCGGCGGCACCAGCAACTTCACCGTGACCCTGCAGGACGCCAACTCCTGTACCGTTACTCGCAACTACACGCTCGACGTGAATGCGCCGGCGCAGATCACCAGTGCCGCGTCCACCACCTTCATCGAGGCGCAGGCGGGCACCTTCACCGTCACCACGACCGGCACGCCGCAGGTCACCAGCTTCACGCTCACGGGCGCACCGGCGTGGGTCGGCCTGACTAACAACAACGACGGTACCGCGACGCTGGCCGGCACGCCGGTCGTGGGCAGCGGCGGAGTGCACAGCTTCACGATCGATGCCTCGAACGGCATCGGCGCGCCGGCCACGCAGACGTTCATGCTGACCGTGACCGCGATCAATCACGTGCCCGGCTTCACCAAGGGCGCGGACCAGACCGTCGCCGAGGATGCCGGTGCGCAAACCGTCGCGGGCTGGGCGACTGGCATCAGTGACGGCGATGGCGGCGGCCAGAACCTGACGTTCCAGATCACCGGCAATTCCAGTCCCGGCCTGTTCGCCGTCGCGCCCGTCGTGGATGCGACAACCGGCACGCTGACCTACACTCCGGCCGCGAACGCCAACGGCAGCGCGACGATCACCCTGGTTCTGCACGACGATGGCGGTATCGCGAACGGTGGCCAGGACACGTCCGCGCCACAGAGCTTCGCGATCACCGTCAACCCGGTGAACGACGCGCCGAGCTTCACCGCGGGCGGCGACGTGAGCGTGCCCGAGAATTCGGGTGCCCACACCCAGGCCTGGGCGAGCAACCTCTCGCCCGGCCCGGCGGACGAGGCCGGCCAGACACTGAACTTCGTCGTCACGAACGACAACAACGCGCTGTTCAGTGCACAGCCCGCCCTCGATGCCTCCGGCAACCTGAGCTTCACGCCGGCATCGAGCGTCCACGGTAGTGCGACCATCACGGTCGTCCTGCATGACGACGGCGGCACGGCGAACGGCGGCATCGATGCCTCCGCGCCGCAGACCTTCACGATCACCGTGAGCCACACCAACGCCGCGCCGAGCTTCACGGGTGGCGGCAACGTGTCTGTGCTCGAGGATGCCGGCGCACAGACCGTATCGGGCTGGGCGACCACGATCTCGCAGGGCGCCGGTGACAGCAGCCAGACGCTGAACTTCGTCGTGACCGCCAACGACAATCCGGCGCTGTTCGCGGTAGCGCCGAGCGTGAACGCGACGAACGGCGCCCTGAGCTTTACGCCGGCCGCGAATGCGAACGGCTCGGCGACGATCACGATCGAGCTGCATGATGACGGCGGTACCGCCAACGGTGGCGTCGACACCTCTGCGCCGTACACCTTCACGATCGACGTCACCGCGGTGAACGACGCGCCGAGCTTCACTTCGGGCGGCAACGTGGCCGTGCTCGAGGACAGCGGCGTATACGGCCAGGCCTGGGCGAGCACCCTCTCGCCCGGCCCGGCGGACGAGGCCGGCCAGGCGCTGAACTTCGTCGTCACGAACGACACAACGCGCTGTTCAGCGGCCAGCCCACCATCGATGCGAGCGGCCTGCTGGCCTTCACGCCGGCGCTGAATGAATTCGGCAGCGCGACCGTCTCGGTCAGTCTGCACGACAACGGCGGTACCGCGAACGGCGGCCAGGACACCTCGGCCGTGCAGACCTTCACGATCACGGTCACCGCCGTGAACGACGCACCGTCGTTCACCAAGGGTGCCGATCAAAGCGTGTTCGACAACGCCGGACCGCAGACCGTGTCCGGCTGGGCCACGGCGATCTCGCCGGGACCGGGCGAAGCCGGGCAGACCGTGAGCTTCGTCGTCTCGGCCGACGACCCGGCGCTGTTCACAGCCGCTCCGAGCATCGCCACGAACGGCACGCTGACCTACACCCCGGCGATCGTGCCGGCCGGCACGCACACCGCGATCGTCACCGTGACCGCGGTCGACAATGGCGGCACCGCCAACGGCGGTGTCGACACCTCGGCCGCGCAGACTTTCCAGATCGCCATCACCCACGCCAACATCCCGCCGGCGCTGACGACCAATCCGATCACCTACACCACGGCCGGCAACACTCAGTTACACGTCGCCGGCGCGAGCATGGCCGGCGTCGCGGCGGTCGCCGATGCCCAGGGCGTCATGGCCAAGGCCGTGCCGACCGACAGCGACGGCCCGGGTGCACTGAGCATCGTGGCGGCCTCGGGTTCCAGTGCGAATGGCGGCAGCTATTCGATCGCCGCGGACGGCTCGTTCACCTACCTGCCGCCGACGGACTTCACGGGCACCGACTCGTTCACCTACCAGGTGACCGACACGCAGACGCCGACCACCGGCACGATCAGCATGACGGTCACGCAGAAAGTGTGGTACGTCCGCGACGTCATCGACGCGAACAATGCGGCGGGCGGCGACGGCCGTTCGAGCAACGCGTTCGAGACGCTCGCTGCCGCGCAATCGGCATCCGGCAGTGGTGACATCATCTACGTGTTCGAGGGCAACACGGCGTCCACGCCGCTGTCGGGTGGCATCGTCCTCAAGGATGGCCAGAAGCTCTGGGGCCAGGGCGTCAATCTCGACGTATCGGGTATCGGCACGCTGGTCACCGCGGCCGGCAAGCCGCGCATCAACAACACCGGGGGCGACGCCGTCTCGGTGCCGGCGACCGCCGGCAACCGCAGCAATGTGGAGATCCGCGGCCTCGACCTGCAAGGCAGCGTGAATGCGATCGATGTGACCTCGTCCGGCGCCAATACCGTCGGCGTGACGATCAGCGGCGACAACATCCGCGGCGCCGGCAGCGAAGGCATCGACCTCAATGCGGGCAGCAGCGGTGCGTTCAGCGTCACCGTGCAGAACAACACGCTGACCTCGACCGGCAACGGCATCGATCTGCGCACGACGGCCGCCGGCACGGCCACGCTGACGGCGGCGGGCAACACGATCTCGGCGTCGGCGAACGGCATCGACGCACGCACCCAGGGAGCCGGCCAGACGCTGCGCGTGGCGCTCGACAACACGACGATCAGCAACGCTGCCACCGGCATCGTGATCGACGGCTCGGCCGGTGGTACCACGACGGTGACCTCGTTCCAGAACAACGCCGTCGGTGCCAACGCCACCGGTACCGGCGTGCAGGTCACCAGCGCCACCTTCGATCAGACCCCGGGCGGCACGTTCCAGACGGTCAACGCCGGCACGCTCGCGATCGGTGTGTCGGGCAATGGCGTGGGTAGCAGCGGCCTCGTGCTGACCAACGCCGCAGGCGATCTGAACTTCAGCTATCTCGACGTCTATGCGGATGGTGGCGACGGTTTCTCGGCCACGGGGACGACTGCCTACACCGGGTCGGCCGGCCTGCGGGTCGTGGTGGCCAACGGCGTCGCCAATGTCGAGGCGATCGGTGGCGCCGCAGTCAAGGCGGCGACCGTGACCCTGACGTTGCCGCTGAATTCGCTGCGCAGCACCAGCAGCCCGACCAGCGGTGTCTCGCTCGATACCGTTGCCGGCAGCTTCAGCGCCGGCTCGTCGAGCAGCATCGCCAGCACCACTGCGGCGGCGACCGCATTTAAGGTGAACGCGAGCAGCGCCGTGGTGAGCTACGACGGCACGATCAACGTGACCACCGGCACCGGCGTGAGCCTGACCGGCAACTCGGGAACGATCGGCTTCACGGGCGCGTTGACGCTGAGCACCGGCACCAATCCGGCCTTCGTCGCGACCGGCGGCGGTACGGTCACCGCGAACAACACCACGAGCACACTGACCACCACCACGGCAACGGCCCTGAACGTCGCCAGCACGACCATCGGCGCCGCGGGCCTCAAATTCCGCTCGATCTCGGCCGGCACCGCCGCGAGTGGGCCGACCAATGGCATCGTGCTCAACAACACTGGTGCGAGCGGCAGTCTTAATGTGCTCGGCACGGGCAGCGCGGGTTCCGGCGGCACGATCCAGCGCACCACCGGCGATGGCATCTCGCTGACCAGCACGCTCGGTCCGTCCTTCGACCGCATGATCATTAGCAATACGGCGGGCAGCGGCGTGAAGGGTAACGGCGTGACCAACTTCACGTTCACCAACGGCACGATCGACACCAGCGGCACCAATGCCGACGACTCGAACCTCGCCTTCAATGCGGCCGTCGCGGGTACCGAAAACAACATCTCGGGCACGCTCACCATTACTGGCAATACCTTGCAGAATGCGCTCTGGCATGGTCTCGACGTGCAGAACTTCAACGGCACGCTGAGCGATATCCAGGTCAGCAGCAACACGGTCACCAGCAGCACCTCGACCACCACGTCGAAGGGCACGGGCATCCGCATCCAGGCACTCGGTTCGGCCTCGACGGCCGCATCGATCACCAAGGGCGCGATCGCCAACAACACAATCCGCAACCTCCCGAGCGGCGGCGGCATCCTCGTGCAGGGCGGCAACTCGAATGCGGCCGGCCCGAGCGGCACGCTCGGCACGCCCGGTAGCGGCACGAACGTCATCTCGATCACCGGCAATTCCGTGCAGGGCCTGAGTAGCGCCGTGCCGATGAACACGAATGCGATCGCCGCGGTGGTTGCCGGCAAGGGTCAGGGCAATTTCAACATCAGCAACAATGGCACGCTGGCCACGCCGCTCGGCCTCAACCTCGGCCACACCGTGCTGATCGCCGGCAATGGTCTGACCACGTCAACCTTCACGGTGAGCAACAACATCATCGCCGCGTTCAATTCAGTCGGCTCGAACGGCATCAGCGGCGGCACGGGCATCACGTTCGCCGCTACCGACACGCCCGACATGACCGCGACGATCACCAACAACACCATCAGCCAGACTGATGGCATCGGCATCTTCATGGTTGCGCGCGGTGCTACAGGCAACCTCAAAGTCAAGATCCAGAACAACAACGTCGCGGCGCCACTGACGGGCGTGCGTCCGGGCATCCGTGTCGATGCCGGCAACGCCTCATCCGCCAACGATTCGGTCTGCCTGAACATTTCCGGCAACACCAGTGCCGGGTCCGGCGGCACGCAGGGCATCGGCCTACGCAAGCAGGGTACCGTCACGACAACCAACGCCTTCGCCGTCAACGGCATGGCCGCGACGTCGTCGCCGGGCATCGAAACCTATGTCAGCGGCCTTAATCCGGCCGGCAACGGCACGTTGCTGATCTCCGCCACCAGCGGCTTCAGCAACTGCAATCTGCCCTGAGACGAGGAGAATTCCATGGCCGAACCCTTCCTGTCCGAGATCCGGGTGTTCTCGTTCAACTTCGCACCTAAGGGCTGGGCGATGTGCAATGGACAATTCCTCCCGATCAATCAGAACCAGGCCCTATTCTCGCTGCTCGGCACCACCTATGGCGGCAACGGACAGACCACCTTCGCGCTGCCGAACCTGCAGGGCCGGGTGCCGATCCATACCGGCGACGGGCACACGCTAGGCGAGACGGGAGGGGAGCAGGCGCACACACTGACCATCAACGAGCTGCCGATCCACACCCACACCTACACGGCTACCACCGTGCCGGCTACGACCAATGTGCCGACGCCGATCGGCAGCAAGCTGCTCGCGCAGAGCACCGCGGCCAATCTGTACGCATCGGGCGCATCGAATCTCGTGAGCATGGCACCCAACGCGCTCACCAACGCCGGTGGATCTCAGGCGCACACGAACATGCAGCCGTACCTGGTGCTGAATTTCTGCATTGCCCTGCAGGGCATCTTCCCCAGCCAGAACTGACCGGAGGAGCGCCATGGCTCAACCTTATATCGGTGAGATCCGCCTGTTCGCAGGTAACTTCGAGCCTGCCGGATGGATGTTCTGCAATGGCCGGTTGCTGCCCATCTCGGAAAACGAAACCCTGTTCCAGTTGATCGGTACGACCTATGGCGGCGATGGCGAGAACACGTTTGCACTGCCGAATCTCGCCGGGCGGATTCCGCTGCACATGGGCAACGGCTTCGTGCTTGCGGAAATGGCTGGCGTCGAGACGGTCACGCTGACCGCCCAGCAGATCCCGGTCCACAGCCATGCGACGCTGGCGACCCTGAACCCGGCTTCGGGCACTACGCCCTCGCCCGCGGTGCTAACGGCGCTCGCCCAGGCCGCGACGATCACGCCCTACGGAACCGATGCGCCGCTCGGTACGCTACACCCGAGCACGGTCGGCCCGTCCGGTGGCTCGCAGCCGCACGAGAACATGCAGCCGTATCTCGCACTCAACTACATCATCTCGCTGTTCGGCCTCTATCCGTCGCCGACCTGAGGTTTCGTCATGGCTGATCCCTTCGTTGCCGAAATCCGCATCTTCCCGTTCAACTTCGCGCCGACAGGCTGGGCATTCTGCGACGGCCAGATTATGCCCCTGTCGCAGAACACGGCCCTGTTCGCGCTGCTCGGCACCACCTACGGCGGCGATGGCAAGAGCACGTTCGCCCTGCCCGACCTGCAGGGCAATGCGCCGCTCTGCGCCGGGCAGGGGGCCGGCACTTCCCTCTATGACCTCGGCCAGATGGGTGGCGCGCAATTCGTGACCCTGCTGCAGAGCGAGATCCCGTTCCACAATCACACCGCCCAGGTCTCCCTGTCGGATGCAACCGATCAGACGCCGAATGGCACCTTGCTGGCGACCGGCGTCGGCATCGGCAACTACGCGAACACCGGTGGCGCGACGACGACCCTGTCCGGCAACGCACTGGCACCGGTGGGCGGGGACTTGCCGCACAACAACATGCAGCCCTATCTCACGCTGAACTTCTGCATCGCGCTGCAGGGCGTATTCCCGCCGCGCACCTGACAGCGGTACGGCGTATTCCATCACAGCAAGTCACGAGACCGTCCATGAAACGCCGCGAATTCCTCAAGGCTCCCGCACTCGCCGCCGGCTCATTGGCTGGCCTTGCTTTGCCGGCATGGGCACGCGGCTTCGGTCGTGCGGTGCCGGGCACGGTCCTGCTGCGCCTGGACGATACGGGGGCAGTGGACGGAACGGCCTCCGGAGCGACCGGCCGCGCCTGGCTGCCGTATCGCACGGGTAGCGCATCGGGACTGGTGCAGGCACGCGTGATCGTGCAGGAGCTGTACCTGCGTCCGGACAGCCGGATCGAGGAACTCGACCTTGGTGCCCGCTTCCTCGCCACTGGAGGGGGCGTACATCGCGTACCGCTCTTTGCCTTCATGCGCGAGCGTGCGGCGGCTGGCAAGCCGCGCGGTTTCGACGCGCCACGCGGAACGTTCGCCGGCCTGCACGTGAAGCGTCGCCTGCGCGGCGTCTTCGAGTGCACACGCCACGACGATCTTTGCCTCGCCGAGGAATCGCTCGGTGCCGGCCTCGAGGCCGGCCTCTACATGCTGCTGCTCGATCGCCATGCGCCCATGGCCGGCGCGTGGCGGCATTCGGGCGATGCCCGCCAGCCGCTCGTCGATGCGCATGGCCGGCCGGTCGAGCGCGATCGGTTGATCCTGAAGATCACGGACGCCGCTTGATCGACGTTGTACGGAAGGCGCTCGCGCCGCGTCTGCTGGAGGCCTGTCCCGACCTGTCGCTTCGGGCCGAAGACGAGACCGATGTTCCGTTCCTCGCCGAGCTCTATGCCTCGACCCGCGCCGAGGAGATGGCTACGGTACTGTGGCCACCCGGAGCGGTGCAGGCCTTTCTCCGCGAGCAGTTCACCCTGCAGCGGCGGCATTACCGGGCCCACTACCTGGGCGCCGAGTTCCTCGTGATCGAGCGCGCCGCACGGCCGATCGGCCGCCTCTATCTGCATCGTGTCGGTGCGGAAATCCGTCTGATGGACATCGCCCTGCTGCCTGCCCGGCGTGGCCAGGGGATCGGCACGCGTCTGCTCGATGCGCTGCTCGACTGCGCCGCACGCGAAGCCTGCGAGGTGACCCTGCACGTCGAGCCGCACAACCCCGTGCTGCGGCTCTACCGCCGCCGCGGATTTCGCCTGATCGAAGACCGTGGCGTGTATCTGTTCATGGGCCGCAGACCCGGACTCAGTTGAAGATCGCCTGGTAGCACATGCCCTGGCCATCGGGCCCGATCGGCACGATGAACAGATCGACCGTGCCCGTGCCCGGCAGGTCCAGGCGGTAGAGCCCTTGCGGGCCCGAACGCTGGGCGCCGCACGCGCGAAAGGTCACGGAGAACGGCGCGTCGCGCGGCGAGGGATTGCGCAGCGGCACGATGTCTTTGATCTCGACGTCGATCTGGCCGTCGCTCGCGACGAGCGCGAGTGGACGGCCACGTAGGCTTTCGAAATGTTCGGCGCGCAGGCTGTCGAGCATGGGACCGGGCCGTTTCGGATCGGAACGCGAGATTACCCTGTCGCCACGGCGGCGGGCAGGGCTTCAACCGAGCCGTTCGAGGACGGCGAGCGTCGCCCGGGCACGATTCAGCGTGTAGAAATGCAGCGCCGGCGCGCCACCGTCGATCAGCCGGCGGCACAACGCAGCGACCACGTCCGCGCCGAATTCGCGGATCGCCTCCACGTCGTCGCGGAACGCCTCGAGCCGGCGCGCGATCCAGCGCGGAATCTCCGCGCCACATAGCTCGGAGAAGCGACGCAGCTGCGCATACTGCGAGATCGGCATGATGCCCGGCACGATCGGCACTGCCACGCCGAGCCGACGCGCGTCGTCGACGAAGCGGAAATAAGCATCCGGGTTGAAGAAGTATTGCGTGATCGCACCGTCCGCACCAGCCTTCACCTTGGCCGCGAAGTGGCGCAGGTCCGCATCGCTGTCCGTAGCTTGCGGATGCATCTCGGGATAACAGGCGACCTCGATGTGAAAATGCGCGCCATGCTCCTGGCGGATGAACTCGACCAGTTCGCTCGCATAGCGGAAATCGCCGTAGCTCGCCATGCCCGAAGGCAGATCGCCGCGCAGCGCGACGAGCCGGCGACAACCCATCGCCCGGTATCGCGCGAGCAGATCGCGGATTTCCTTACGCGTGCCGCCCATGCACGACAGGTGCGGCGCTGCGTCGAGTCCGTGCGCGTCGCGCAGCCGGCGCACGGTCTCCGGCGTGTAGCTGAGCGTCGAACCGCCCGCGCCGAAGGTCACGCTGACATAGTCCGGGTGCAATGTCTTGAGCTTCGGCAAAGCCTTTTCGAGCGTATCGCGCTGCTCGTCGGTCTTGGGCGGGAAGAATTCGAAGCTGACTGGAAGCATGTGTTCACTCCGCGACGTTGTACGACGGGCCCCGTTGCTCGCCTCATCCCAACTCGTTGGCGACCTCGATCAGGTTGCGATCGGGATCGCGGAAATACACCGAAAGCAGCCGTGCCCGCGCACCCGTTCGTTCGACCGGCCCCGCCTCGATGGCGACACCATAATCCTTGAGATGCTGCACGACCGCGGCGACGGGTGTGTGCGTGATGAAGCACAGATCCGCCGCGCCCGGTGTCGGCCGCGCGGCTTCCAGCGGCTGCTGCGCCAGCGCTTCGGTGTAAGGCTTCACGTTGATCTTCTGTGAACCAAAGGCGAGGGCCAAACGGCCCTCGCCGAATTCGACACGTCGCATGCCGAGTGTGCGCTCATAGAACGCAATCGTTGCCTCGGGATCGGCGACGGCAATCACCAGGTGATCGAGGTGGTCGACCTCCAGCATCGATACAGTCATGCATGCTCAGTAGCGGTAGTGCTCGGGCTTGTACGGCCCGTCCACGTCCACGCCGAGGTAGGCCGCCTGCTCGGCGGTCAGCCGCGTGAGCTTCACGCCGATCTTGTCGAGATGCAGGCGTGCGACTTCCTCGTCGAGTTTCTTCGGCAGGCGGTAGACCGTCTTCTCGTACTGGTCCTTGTTCGCCCACAGGTCGATCTGCGCGAGCGTCTGGTTCGAGAACGAATTCGACATCACGAAGCTCGGGTGACCGGTCGCGCAGCCGAGGTTCACGAGACGGCCCTCGGCGAGCAGGAAGATCTCGTGGCGGTCGGCGAAGGTGTACTTGTCGACCTGCGGCTTGATGTTGGTCTTGGTCACGCCCGGCGCCTTGTTCAGGCGGTCGACCTGGATCTCGTTGTCGAAGTGGCCGATGTTGCAGACGATGGCCTGGTCCTTCATCTTCGCCATGTGCTCGAGCGTGATCACGTCCTTGTTGCCGGTCGTGGTCACGTAGATGTCGGCGATGCCGAGCGTGTCCTCGATCGTGGTCACCTGGAAACCTTCCATGGCGGCCTGCAGCGCATTGATCGGGTCGATCTCGGTGACGATCACGCGGCAGCCGAAACCGCGCAGCGAGTGCGCCGAGCCCTTGCCGACATCACCATAGCCGCAGACCACGGCGACCTTACCGGCCACCATCACGTCCATCGCACGCTTCAGGCCATCGGCCAACGACTCGCGGCAGCCATAGAGGTTGTCGAACTTCGACTTGGTCACCGAGTCGTTGACGTTGATCGCCGGCACCAGCAGCTTGCCCGCTTCCATCATCTGGTAGAGGCGATGCACGCCGGTCGTGGTCTCCTCGGAAACGCCGCGCCATTCCTTGACGACGCTGGTCCAGAAACCCGGGCGCTCGCGGGCCACGCGCTTCAAGAGGTTCTTGATGATCTGCTCCTCGTCGGAGGCAGACGGCGTATCGACCCAGCGATCGCCTTGCTCGAGTTCGTAACCCTTGTGGATCAGCAGGGTCACGTCACCGCCGTCGTCGACCACGAGTTCCGGGCCCTTCAGGCCTGGATGAGTGATCGCATCCAGCGTGCAGTCCCAGTATTCCTCGAGCGTCTCGCCCTTCCATGCGAATACCGGCACGCCGGCCTTGGCGATCGCCGCGGCGGCATGATCCTGGGTCGAGAAGATGTTGCACGAGGCCCAGCGCACCGAGGCGCCGAGATCGACCAGCGTCTCGATCAGCACCGCGGTCTGGATGGTCATGTGCAGCGAGCCGGTCACGCGCACTCCCTTGAGCGGCTTGGCGGCGGCGTACTTCCGGCGGATTGCCATCAGGCCCGGCATCTCGTGCTCGGCGATGGCGATTTCCTTGCGGCCCCAGTCGGCGAGCGACAGGTCGGCGATCTTGTAATCGTCCTTGAGGTTGACGACAGCATTCATGGCGTTGGCTCCGTAGCGATCGAGCGGGCGCCGTTGCCTGGACAACGCGGAAACCTGCCGAGCCTGTGACGTGCCGGGCGCATGGCCGGCCGGTCGTGCAGCGCCCCTCGGCAGGGAGCGGGAGCCGCCCACGGGCGGCAAGGCGGGCATTATATCGCTGTTTCCGGATGAAGCGATGAATATGGCCAGTGTGCTGCCAAGGTCCGCCTAATTCTGCCGGGCGTGTGTGACGAGGCCGTCGCCGCGAGCCTCAAGAGAGCATGCCGCTCACCGATCTTGGCTTTCAGTCAATTCAGGTCCAGCGCGTCCCAGCTGTTCGTGCAGCATCGACTGCAGCTCAGTGAGGCTCGCGTGGCTCACCTGGATCGCGCCACGCCGGGGGCGGTCGAGGTCAAGAACGACGAACACCAGTACGACCATTAGACTGACCAAGATGTACGTAACGAGAGAAGGGCGATGGCTCGCTATGCCGGCCGCATAGCCCACGATGGCGCCGGCAAGCACGAACGTGACGAGAAGCAGCCAGAGGACCAGCTCGGGCACGTGCCGATTCAACGCGGCGCTGCGTGTGCCATAGCTGTCGATAACCAGATTGATGGCCTCCAGAAACAGCAGGGGGGGCGCGCGCTGGGATCTACCTGCGATGCACTGACAGCGATATTCCAGATGTGGGCTTGATTAGAAGTCGCAGCTCCATTTACCTTGGTTCGAGCCTCCTGGTCTGGAAGTGCCAAGGTCGCCTCCAGGACACGTGCATCGAGATAGGCACTGATGGCCTCACGCGCTTCCTTCCGGAAAGGTGCCGGCAGCAGATCCGTCCGCAGGAATGCCGTACCGATGGCATTGGCCTCGTCCACCACGGCCACGCTGCGGCTGTCGTAGCGCTGCAGCGCGAGTGAGCACGTAAACGCCAGCAGCAGCGCCAGGAGGCCAAGAACGGCTGACTGGATGCCATTGATGTGATCGCGAGAGGCGTCAGTACTCATGCTCGCGTGCAGACGACCGACGCGATGCCCGAGTTCGATACAGGCGGACATGAGGCCGAGGAGCGCCAGGGCGATTGCCGTGCTGGGTACTGCGTAAAGTGATTCAGTCATGTTGTGCCCGGGGGGGTCGTAAACGCAGCGAGCTGCCTGGATACTATTTCTCGAACTTTACTGGCCCGCTGGTAGCGGCATAGAAGCATGCAGGTGTCTGGAGCCTTCAAATATTTCACGGCAGTCGAAGACATCTGAGCTGCCACGATTTACCGCACCGCTGGTGAGCTGAGTACGGTCGGATGATGTGATGTTTCTGTTCCTACTCTGGACCAGGGCTCCCCGCGCGAAGGCGCTTGTGGCAAGACTTGCCTAATTCTGCCAAGGTTGGCCAGATTACACGCGGGCGTTTGCACTACCGCGCCTTGCAGCCATCGCATAACCGCCTGGACCGACAAGCGCGGGCGTTGTTCTACCGAAGGTGGCGAGGAGCGCTGTAACCTGCTTACCAGGTGCACCGGCGGCGGTGATCCGTCAGGACCGCATCTTGTCCTTGGCGCCGACGGCGAGCGCCTCGTGCGTCCACGCGTCGGTGTTTCGACCTTGGTCGTAGGCGCAGGCTCATTCTGGCTTGGACCGTGACCGACCACAGCTGCAGATGCGACGCCCTGCTTGCACCGTCACTTCCTGGACATCTACAGCGGCACGCCGCCATTCAGCTTTAGCCGGGCCCGAAGATCGCCCAGCAGACCGAGGCTCGGCTACTCAGGATCCGCAACAAATCTTTTCAAACTGGCTGTTCGCCATCGTGCGTGCTGTCGTTCCTTGAGTTTGACTCCGTTGTTCATCGCTACCGCAGGCAAGGGGCATCAGGCCTTGGTCCGGGCTGTAGCGATGATGCGGCGATGCAGCAAACCAGCATGCACTGAGGTGATCATGAAGGCTCATCTACGCAGTCTAAGCACTCGGCAGACCATCGTTTACGGTGCTGTTCTCGGCTTGTTATCAAGCGCGGCGCAGGCCGGTCAGGTCATCTATGTCAATGCCGGTGCCGCAGGCGCTGGCAATGGAACTTCATGGGTGAACGCTTACACCTCGTTGCAATCGGCGATTGCTGTAGCACAGCCAGGCGACTCGATTTGGGTAGCCAAGGGTGTCTACAAGCCGTCGCCCGCAGGGCAACCGGAAATCTCTTTTGTGCTTGGCGATGGGCTGAGTGTGTACGGCGGCTTTGTAGGAAACGAAGCTTCGTCCGATCAGCGCGATTGCGAAAATAACTTTACCATTCTCAATGGGGACATAGACTCCGACGACCCGCTTACGCAGTACGGCGCATCTAATGGCGTGTCAGGTAAAAACAGTTATCACATTATTCAAGTAGCTACCCCGGGTGCCAAGGTGCATCTCGATTGTTTAATGATCAATGGAGGAAACGCCTATGCGCCGGGCGCCAATGACTGGATTCCGAAAGTGCCGGATGGTGGTGGGATCCTTAACATTGGGGGGGAACTCAGCCTAGACAGGGTCATCGTCGCCGTTAATAATGCACGCAACGGAGGCGGGATCTACAGCACGGGAAATATTAAAGTCAGTGGCGGCTATTTCATTCTGAACATTAGTATTGGCGATTACGGTGGTGGCAACGGTGGTGGAATAGCGCTGGAGAGTGCTAAAGCCACAATAGAGGGTAGTAAATTTACGTATAACAAAGCTTGGATGAGCGGTGGCGGGATCGACTGCCATCAGGCATCAATCAATATAACTGATTCTATTTATGAAAAGCATGAGGCATGGAATGGTGCGGGTGGCGCGATACGCGCCGATGACTGTGAAGTCAATTTAGGTTCTTCAACCTTTACTAATAATGCTTCGTATGGTGGCGCTCTTTTTAACCATGGTGGAGGTGCTCTGGCTGCGGCAGGTGGTAACTTGGTCATGGATGGTCTGCGCTTCGTATCCAATAGTGCCAAAGGTGACGGCGGAGCTGTATTACGTCGTCACGGGATTACGGCGATAACGAAAAGCGTTTTTTATGGAAACGAGACGACAGCGGAGGGTGGTGCTTTGTCTCTTCGCGGAGACGGAGAGGGAAAAGCCGAAATCTTGAACTCCGAATTTCGTGGAAACCATGCTTATAGTGGTGGGTGCTTTAATTGCAACGACCTGTCTGGTGGTGGTGGCGCCATTCACAATTGGGGCTGGATGACGACAGCTATCACTAATACGTTATTTTCAGGCAACGCCGCAACCAATGGGGGTGCTATTTACGATCTGGCGTCAGCCCGCAGTATGACTATTAAAAATAGTACATTCAGTGGCAATTACGCCTACTTTCAAGATAATGAAAAACCTGATAAGACAGGGCGTGGTGGGGCTATATTTTCTAACGTTGAAAATAAACTTTATGTAGATAATAGCCTTGCATGGAATAATCGAGATAGAAACGGTGTTGATACCGAGCGCGCTTCTCTATTTATAACGCAAGACGGTTTTTCAGTATTCGGCGAAACAATAATTCGTTACTCCATGCTGCAAGGCTGTAACCCTAACGGTGTTTGGGATCCTTACTGTGGAACTGATGGCGGTGGTAATGCGATCGACACCGATCCAAAGTTTATCGCCGATGTGCCCGTATGGGCCCCCAATGCCATGCAAGGCAGTCTGGCCGGCGATGCGCATCTGGGCTTCGGTTCGCCCTTCATCAATGCCGGTAGCGATGCGCTGGTTCCGATGGGGATCACTGATGACCTCGATGGATTTCCACGCGTGAGCGGCAAGGCCGTCGATATGGGGAGCTATGAGGCAGCGCTATGCTCGAGCAAGCGCGTGTACGTGACGGTTATGGGTGCCGGCAAGAAGGATGGCACGTCCTGGGCGAATGCCGCCGCGGGGCTGCAATATCCGCTGTCGATCAATAGCGCCTCCAAGTGCGAGGTGTGGGTTGCGAGTGGTGAGTACACGCCCAGTGCCAGCGGCGATCGCCAGGCCAGCTTCCAGCTCAAAAACAACCTCGCGCTTTATGGCGGCTTCGTTGGTACCGAAACGCAGTTGAACCAGCGCGACTGGAAGCAGAACGTCACCGTCCTCAGCGGTGATCTGGGTATAACGAAAGACGACTCCGATAACAGTTGGCACGTGGTGCGTGCCACAGGCGTCAATGCTACCGCTCTGCTCGACGGGTTTAGTGTGCGTGCTGGCCATGCCAATGGCCAAGAAAGTCCTGATGACTTCAACGGCGGCGGTCTGCTTTTGAATAAAGCCAGCCCAACCCTGCGCAATCTCACCATCGAGCAAAACATCGCTGCAGGCTTCGGTGGCGGCATATACAAGACGGGTTCAGGCCAGCCAGTGATGGAGAGCCTCGTCTTCCGGAACAACAGTGCTGGCAAGCGTGGTGGCGGCCTGCATAGCGATAACGGTGCTCTGCTGCTCAATGGAGCGCTGTTCGATGGCAACTATGCCGGTTCCGATGGCGGCGGCCTCTCGGCCTACTCAGGCGACGTCGCGCTCTACACGACGCGGTTCATTGGCAACACGGCTGTGGCTGATGGCGGAGGTGCTCTGCTGGCGACACAGAGCAAGCTTTACGATGTGGAGTTCAGCGGCAACGCGGCGGGTGGCAATGGTGGCGGTGCCGTAGCCCGAGGAACCACGCTGATATTCACCAGTGGTACTGTAGTTGGCAACCGTGCGGGTGCTCTAGGCGGCGGCTTGCGATTGGAAAATTCTACGGCCACTATACAGGACAGCTTTGCCTGGCTTAATCAAGATTCCAGCGGCGTCAATACGGCTTCCAGTTCTCTATCCAACGACGGAACAGTGCCGTTAGTTCGGTACGCCATGGTATCTGGTTGCAAACCTGGTGGGGTGTGGAATCAATCTTTGTGTGGCATGGATGGTGGCGTGCTGCCGGACAAGAACCCACTACTGCTAGCGCCGACATCTCCTGGACTTGCACCAACCAGCGGTGGTGACAACCGCCTAAGTGCCGCTTCCCCATTACGAAACAAGGGCGATAACGCCGTAATTCCGTTGAATTTGACACAAGATCTTGCTGGGCTGCCCCGCGTAATGGGAGGTGTCGTCGATATTGGTGCTTACGAAGAGCAGACGCCTTAACCACTGTGCGATTACAGTGGGTGCAGTCTTTTGTGAAAATCGGGTGGCGCAGTAATGCGCCGCCCTGTTTTATTTGTGTATGGAGCGCTGAGTTGTTCTTACAAGGAATTGTCAGTGGTTTCTGAATGACCTCGAGTCAATCAGGCCGCGCTGGATGGCCTGGGTCCAGCATGCTATGCTCGCTATGATTATTTGATCTTTCCGAATACAAAGAGCAATTTTTAATCTCTTTTGTATCAGTCTGGGCTGATGCTTTATTCCTTTTGTTATTATGGTCGATGCTATGGAATCACTGATCTATATGAGGAGCGCGCTCAATGGTTCAGTGTCATAGGTTGATTACGTCACGGGCTTTAGGAATTTTTATTGGGTGTGCTGTTTTCTTTTTTCCAGCTCGGGCTGAGAGTCTCTTTATAGACGGGTTCGATAGCATGAGCTGCATCGATGGCCTCTGTTGGGAGAACCTTTCGTGGCCGCTTTGTGGACGCATTGGCCGGACTCCGCAATGGATTGATGGCAGCTCTTGTCCTCTTAATCGCAGGTTCGACGCAGTGACCGACGAGCCGATTCATCATGGCTATGGTTACCGTCGCTTCAATGCGGGCGCCGTATCATTTCACCGTGGCATCGATTTTTACACAGAGAATGGTGAAAATGCTCCTGTTTTTGCTGCTGCTTCCGGGATTGTGAAGTCGATTCAATGGATCGCTGATAATGACCGCACCCTAGTCCTTCTTCACCCACCGCTAGGTGCGGATGTTTGTAGTGTCTCGACGCCCTGTCGGGCAACGATTTACCAGCATTTGTCTTGGATCGATCCGGCGCTTGCCGTTGGTGGCATGGTGCAACAGGGACAGTTCGTTGCGCGTACCGGCGCGAGCAGTGTGACCGGCGCGCCTCAACTGCATTTCGAATTGCGCGAGCCATGGCGGCGAGAGCGTGCGGTCGGTAACGCGACATCTGGTAATAGCAACTACGCCAAAGATGCGATTGATCCACTGCCCTACCTGCCAATGCCGCGTCTTGCGGTCGCGCCACTGGCTCTACAGGTACGTGCGGGTGGCATGCACCCTTCCGTCGAGGTCAGTGTTGATGTCTCCCCGCTTGTTGGATACCGCCTCGATTTCCGTCGCCTCGAGCTCGAAAGCTGGTTGGTTGGCGCAGATGGCGCGGCGGCGCTAGTACCTCCTGCTGGAGCAGAAACTACCGCGGGTACGTGTATCGCCGTATACGAAAAACTAGCGGAGGTCGATGGGCGCCGAGCATTGGATGTGGAGTCACTGAATCGCCAGTGGTCACCCTTCCCAGAGGCGAGCACGTGCTGGACCCATGAGCACACAGAGGGATTTTATTACCGGGATCTACCATTTCCGGGTACAGATGGTCTGCTTGAAGCCAATGCAAGCGCTCTGGGCATGAGCGAGAGTGTCTCGGTTGCCATGATCGACGGCAAACTGGTCAAGCCGACGGCCAACCCGGATGACTCCCAGTCAGGTTATCAGTGGGCGGCACTCGAAATTGGCTTTCAGGGCATAACGCCACCGATCGAGAGTGTGATTTGCTATCGCGCGCGCGCTTGGACTTCGCTCGCGGCGCAGCCTGCCCACGCAGATCTCTCGATTGGTGCCGTCGGCGGAAAGCAGGCTTGCGATTGGCTGCCACCAGTGCCGTGAAGCTCAATTCATTGCTCTGTTCGCAAAGGCCGAAGGCTGCCAGTTTTCTGTAGTACGGCTCAATGATTACGGCTCGCCATTGCGCAGCAGTGACCCGAAGGTCAGATAGAACGCGTTGTTGCCGCCTTCGGCGTGGCCGTAGCCGAACAGCATCGGGCCGAGGAAGGTGTCGACGCCGATGAACATGCTGCCAGCGCCGCGCAGGCCCTCGCGACCGACGTCGCGTCGCCGCTGCCAGTAGCCGCCGGCTTCGAGGCTGGCGCCGAGATACACCGGCACGCTGAACAGATGCGCCGCATCGGTCAGACGGCGGTAGTAGACGAGCCGCGCGAGCGCGGTCTGCGGTGCAAACACCTGGTTTTCGGTATAGCCGGACAGGTTCGCGAGACCGCCGATCGGGCTGTAGCTCGCCAGCACGCCGCTTTGGCCGCCAGAGCTTGCCACGCGCGCGCCGACCAGCCAGTGATTCGCGCCTGACGTGAAGGCGCGATCCCAGGCGGCACGGAAAATGTCGGCGCGCTTCTCGGCGCCGAGCGCCGGCAGCAGGAACTCCTGTGAGAGATCCCAGCGCGTACCGCGGGTCGGAAAGCCGGTGTCATCGAGATCGTCATGTGTCAGACGCAAATCGATGCCGCCGATCCGGTTCGAGCGGTGCTCGGGGAGGCTCGGCGGTCCGACGCTCAGGTCCATCGCGTCGCGGCCGTATCCAAGTGTGCCAGATACGCGCCACGACGCATCTGGCGTATAGCCGACCTCGAGGGCGAGCAACGCGCGGCTGCGCCGGTAGCTCGCGTAATCGAGATCGCCGTCGACGGTCAGCGGGAAGTCGAACGCGCGGTAATCGAAATACGGCGCGATGTAGTATTCGCCAGTCCGGCCGAACGGCTGGTAATACTCGGCGTGCAGGCCCGTCACCTCGCCGAGCTGGATGCGGTTACGCGATTCGCCACCGAGATCATTCAGACCCGTGAAATTGGCCTCACCGGTCAACTGATAACTGTTGCGGCCGGCGAAATCGTCCGAAAGCCTGAGGCCGAGGCGCAGGAAGTTCGGGCCCCAGCCCTTGTCCACCGGCTGCACGGCCAGCCCGGCCTCGCCATCGCGACGTTCGAGCGTGTAGGTGATCCGCTCGTAGCTGCCCTCGCCATAGGCCTCGCCGAGCGTGTGTTCCAGCCTGTCCACGTCGAGGCGCTTGCCGACCAGAGTGGACAAACGGTTGCGCACGTAGCCTGCGGTACGGCTGCGATCGTCCTGCACGTCGAGAAAGGCGATCAGCGGCGGATCGAACGGCAGCCGGCGGTGGCGCGCATCGAATGCCGCATAGACGGTTTGGTCCACGGCATAGCGATGCAGCGCCGGCAGCATGGCTTCGGCGGCCGCCATGCCGGCGGCGACTGCTTCCGGCGCGCGATCGAACTGCGCGCTGCCGAGGTCGCCGAGCTCCGGAACGATCAGCAGGTCGGATGTGCCGAGCGTGGCGAGCTGGGCGTCGGTCTCGCGCTTCATCAGGGCGGTGAGCATCTGATTGGCGATCGCGAACGGCGAATCGAGCTTGTCCTCGCCTGTCAGTGGTTCGCTGACGTTGACCACGATCAGCCGCGTTGCACCGAGTCCGCGTGCGACGTCCACCGGTACGTTGTCGGCGACGCCACCATCGACGAGCAGTCGCTCCCGGTAGCGGATCGGTGCGAACGCCGCGGGCACCGACATGCTCGCGCGGATCGCCATGGCGAGATCGCCGTCACCGAACACGACCTTCTGGCCGGTTGCGAGTTCGGTCGCTACCGCGCGGAACGGGACCGGCAAGTGATCGAAGTCGGTGATGTCGAGCGTGGCGAGCAGCAGCCGGCGCAGCAGGAGGTGCAGTTTCTGGCCCTGGACCGCGCCGCGCGGGAATGCGATGCGCCCTTCGCGCAGGCCGAGCTCGATGCCGCCGAGCAGGCGCAGCTCGTCTTCCTTGCGGCGCATCGGCAGTTCGGCGCGCGGCGGGTCGTCGCGGAACATGTCCTTCCAGTCGATACCGCGCAGCACGCGCTCGATCTCGTCGGCGCGGTAACCCGCCGCGTAGAGTCCGCCGACGATCGCGCCCATCGAGGTGCCGGCAATGCAATCGACCGGCACGTGTTCGCGCTCGAGCACTTTCAGCACACCGATGTGCGCCGCACCGCGCGCGCCGCCGCCGCCGAGCACGAGACAGGTGCGGGCCGGCGCGGGCTCTGCCGCCGTGATCAGTTCAGGGTGGAACAGGAGCCCGGCGACCAGCAGAGGGAACAGCGACGCGAGGAATGGCAGGCGGTACGGGAGCGAGATCATGGTCGATCAGGCGCGGCTTGGGACGGACCAAGCCTAGCGGAGTCGGGTTATTTCGTCGCCGATTCGCCTGCGGTCATGTTCGTGTTCGCTAGGCAGGCCAGTATGCGGACGTTGTCGATGAACATGCCGTTCGGTGCCGCGGCCGAACCACTGGTGTCGCTCGTAGCGCGGAAAGCGATCTGCAAGGTCTGCCCAGCGAACTCGCCGAGGTCGATCACGGCATGCTGCGCAGTCGCGGGTTTATGGCACCAGACCCGGCGCCCGGCGAGCGGCGCGCTGTCAGCTACAATGCCGGTGTACGGTGTTGTATGCATGTGACGGTAGTCGAGGTAGGTGAAGACGCCGCTGCCGGCCTTCACCTCTATCGACGCACCGTCCCAGCAGCTGGTAGCGCCATCGGTTTCAAAGCTGTAGTACGTGTCGTAACTCAGGAAGGCCGAGCGTATGCCGGCCGGGATGGCGATTACCGGCGAGATCAGCAGACGGTCGCTGCTGCGGGTGTTGTCGACGATGTTCCAGGCTGTGCTCGTGATACCCGTGCCGGAGACCGGCTGACTGCGCGACCACGGTTGGGTGCCAACGGCGTTCGTGCCACTGCCGTTGGCGATGGTCCAGGCCGTCTGACCGTTGTCGACCGGGTCATCGAGCAGTACCTGCGCCGCGGTGCCGGTCGGGCACTGACCAGGCGTGACGGTCGTGAAGCTCTGCACTACCGATGCCGCGCTCGGGCCACAGTGGTTGTCGGCCGTCACACGCCAGTAGTAGCGTCCTGGCGCGAGTGGCGTCGTCGCCGTCCAGCTCGTCCCGCTCAGCGAGGTGTTCGCCACCAGGGTCGTGAAGCCTGCATCGCTGGCGATCTGCAGGGTGTAGCCGAGCGCACCGGACACGGCGCTCCAGCTCAGCGTCGGATACAGGCCGATCTCGCTCGCGCCGTTGAGTGGCGTGTGCAGCGTCGGCGCGATGGCGGGCGCGAGCGAAACGCCGAGCTGCAGATCGATGCCGCGCACGTCGTTGCCACTGCCCGCCTCGACGCGCAGGCTGTAATCACCCGCCGCGAGATTGCCCGCGCCGGCCAGGGTCAGCGCCGTGTTGCCCGGCGCAGCGAGCGGGTTGGACGAGAACACCGCCTGCGTCGCCGCCGGGAGACTGGAAGCGGCGAGTTTCAGCGTGCCGTCGAAACCGTTCAGTACGCCGATGCGCAGATTGAACTGCGGATCGCCGGCGCTGGCTGCGCAATAGGTCTGGCGCGTACCGTTGTCGGCGACCAGCGCGAAATCGGGCTGGCCGCAGCCAGCGAAGCGGAAACTGCAGATCCGGGTCGACCAGGCCGCAGCCGAGGTGATCGGCATGTACTGGCTGGTGTACCAGAACGTGCACTGATCGGCCGGATCGACGCTCATCGATGCGTAGTCGCCCCAGCGCCCGGTCGTCGAGTTCTGCGAGCCGGTGGTGCCGAGCGTGCAGCTCTGCTCGTCGCGCAGCGTGCCGGTCGCATCGGTCAACGTGCGGCCGCTGGTGCGCAATGCCGGTGCCTGGCTGCTGCCGGCGACCGTGAAGCCGATGCCGAGGTTCGCGCTCGCATCGATGGCGGACGCGCCCAGCCAGCGCGAGTTCGCGTCCGGCGCGTAAGCACCCTCCTGGACCAGCCGCTTCTGCAGCGTCTGCATCTGGCCGGCATAGGTCGGTAGCACTTCCTCGAAGTTGCTGTTGAACACCGTAGTCGGCGCGAGGACCTGCATCTCGCGCTGTGGTTCGAGATCGAACATGGCCCACTTGATCGCACCCTGGCCGGCCGCGCCGAGTACGGCATGGTTCAGCGCGAGTGCGATGCGGTAGGGCGCGCCGCGCGGGAAGGCACGTGCGGTGGCCCGGTACATGACGTGGGTGCCGAACGAGTCGAGCCGTGCCGTCGTGCCGGGCTGGGCGACGCCGGCATCGTTTGGCGCGAAGACCTGGCCCGACGGCACGCGCTTCGGACTTGACGAAAGCGATGAGTTCTGCGGCTCGCTCCAGTCCAGGCACAGATCCCAGAACAGGTAATCGCTCGCCGTGCCGTCGAAATGCACGAACATCGGGCAGGCACCGGCCGGTGCCTTGACGCTGCCGTCGAGATGCACGCCTTCAGCGCCGTAAGCATCGAGCCCGGCGAAGCGCACCATCTTAGCCGCCATGCCCTGCAGCATCTTGTCGCGTTCCAGGGCGATGAACGACGCGCCGGCGAAGTCGCTGCCGTTGAATTCATGCGTCAGCAATACGTACGCATCCTGGTCGCCGGATTCGTCGGTCCATATGCCGAGCTTCGGATAGTCGGGGAAATTGCTGAAGTTGAATTGGTAGCGGTAGTACGTGCCGAGCGGGTCGGCGGTTTTCGAGATCGCCACACACTCGGTGCCCGGCTGGGTGGCGACGAACTGCGCCATGACCCAGCGCTGCGCGTGGTCATCCCAGAGCACGATCGGATCGCCGTCGTTGTTGTTCTGGCATGGGCCACCGAAGCCGGCCCAGAACGAGTTGCCGGCAGTCGGACCGGAGCGGCGCTCGCCCGTCGTCTTGTCGTAGATCGCCCAGGACGTATTGACCCACTGGATGTATTCGTTCGGACTCACGTCGCCGTTCGCATCCGACGGCAGGCAGCCGCCCGCGCAGCTTGTGTAGTCCTGCGCGAGGAACGAGCGATCAATCATCGGCGCGGCGACGCCCGTGAAGCCGTTCTGCTGTGCCTTCGATGCGGCCGCGCGCAGCAGTGCATCGCCCGTACCGCCGCTAGCCTTAGGGAAGCGATTCGGAATGACGAACACATCCTGCTCGGTGCTCGCCTTCGCCGGCGGCAGGTTCTTGAGCACCTCGCGCATCGCTGCCGATTCGTCGTAGCGCACGGCTGTGCTGACCTCAGGTTTTGCCGCATCAGCGGCCATGACGGCGATCGGGAGCAGGCCAGCAATAAGACCGATGCAGGCGAAGCGTTGTGTATTGTGGATAAAGGTGCGCATGTTCGCGATTCTATTTAGGCCTGAATACAGGCATATCGCGTGCCACGCGCGCACATGGCCTTGGCCCTGCCGCCAGAAGAACGTCACGGTCTGCGCCGACTTTTGATCATGTGCCGCAAGCGCTTGTGCGGCCAACGTTTCCCGAGGGTGGGGCAGTGCGTCGCAATGGGTGCCGGCAGGCAATGGCGACGTGCCGAAATGCACGCGTAGGCGTGCCCGATGAATCGATCAGGCCGCGGCTTGCGATGGACGTCGGTGTGCCGGCGCCACGTCAAGGCGCCGTCGGTGCCTGCCTGTCCGTGGCTACTGCCATACGCGAGAAGCGTCGCCGATAATCGATGAGGAAAAAGCGCATTTGTCCATCAAGCGATGGAGCATCGATGGCCTGTTCTAGCGCGGCACACTCATCGGCTGGCGAATGGCGTCGCAATGCGAGCAGGGAGAGTTCGCCGAGCGCGGGGCTGTCGCCGCGAACCCAGCGTGCGAGCACGGCGACGGGTGGATCGACATGTGCTCGATCGAGCCGTTTGAATGCGGTCTGCACCAGCGCCGCACGTGCCGCGCGGGTACCGTCGGCATGGCCGGTGACCGGTGTATCGGCCAGGATGTCGGTCGCGAGGCGCCGCCAGTCGTGCGGCGCGAGCAGATCGCGGTGCTCGGCTGCCGCTTCCAGCAGCGTGCGGCGTACCGTGGGGTCGGCCTCCGGGCTCGCCGCATGCTGGTACAGCCGTTCGCGATCCGCACGCCCCAGGCGCTCGCGCAGCTCGGCTTCGCCGGCGAGCTGCGCCGCGGCGAGTCGTTGCAATGGCAGGTCCTCGCCGTCGAGTGCATCGAGCAGCAGGAGCCGCGTCGTGCGCGACTCGCGCCCATGTTCGCTCGCTCCGCGACGCAGCAGTTCGCGCGCCATGGGCGTATCGGCGAACAGCGCAGGCTCGAGACCCGGTGCGACCAGCAGCTGCGCGCCGGCGGGGTCGGGCATCAACTGGCCGGGGCGCTGCGGATCGCGCCGCAGATACGTGTAGGCGAGCAGGTGGCGCTCATCGGGATCGAGCATGACCGGCACGTCCATCGGGACCCGCAGACGCAGGTCGTCGCCGATGCTCGAGCCATGCAACACGGCATCGACGTGCAGCTCGACGGCGCCTGCGTCGGCCGTCGGCGTCAGGCGCCCGACGACGAGCACCGTGGCCGGCTCGTACAGGAGTTCAAGCGGTGCCGGTTGCCCCTCGGCATGCAGCACGCTCGCAGCGGCCAGTGCGAGCAGCATGCCGCCGCCGCGCAGGCGCCAGCTCCTGCGGATGGCAGAACCGGAACGACCGCGCTGGAGTCCGCTCACAGGCCCACTCCTGTTGCCAGCCACCCACGCGTCCATGGGCAGTCCCATGCGGTCGGCGGAAGATCTCCGGACGCACGGTTCACGGTCCCGTTATCGGCTGGGTCCGGCAGAACTTTAGGCCTGTGCTGACACCGGTCCCGAACATCCTGGCAGGCGCCATGCCGGGCTCGGGCGCATCGCTGCAGGCCGGGCCGGAGCATCGGTCAGGAATCTGCGCACCCAGGTGCCGCGAGCGATATTGGGCCCGTTATCGGGCCTGTTCCGAAGCCACTTCCGACGTCGCCGGGTCTGGTCCGAACGGGGCCATATCTCACGCATCGACGCGTGCAGCGACCGCAAACGCCGGCATGCCGGTGGCTTGTCCTGGCGGTCAGGTGCATGCTGAAAACAAGACGGGCCGCACGAGGCGGCCCGTCGTTGCCGATTCGGGTGAGTGCCTGGAGCGCTCAGAGCTCGCAGGAGATTAGCTTTTGCAGCGCTATGTTGCCTAGGCGGCCGCGGAAGGCGCCGGCCACAGCGGTGTCATCAAATCGGTAGGCCAGCCTGGCCTTGTCACAGCCCTGCATCGTCAGCGTGGCTTCACCGACTCTCAGGGTGTTCTGAGTCGGCTGGCCATCGAGACTGCTGCCGATCGTGCGCAGGATGGGCAGGATGACGATTCCATTAGCGGCATTTTCCAAAGACCCCTGCAGGGTG
>Ga0116193_1000336_pt1 | contig 45915 bp, 37 predicted proteins | sample AD_UKC115_MetaG_FD_89892 | JGI IMG/M metagenome (GOLD analysis project Ga0116193, IMG submission 89892) | Active sludge microbial communities of municipal wastewater-treating anaerobic digesters from Hong Kong - AD_UKC115_MetaG | ecosystem: Engineered > Bioreactor > Anaerobic > Digestate... | reverse complement strand
CTGTATGTACGGGATTTGATGGGTGACCGTGATTCTGTTGCAGCCGAGAATCTGATCCTGTTCTATGGATTGGATGCGATTCCCATCGATGCCATTGGATGGTTATGGCCATTGATCGATTTACCGGATCTGATCAGTAAAATTCAACTTTATGTGATGAATCACACCGTTGAAACAGCGGGTGCAGCAAATTTCGTTACCGCTTATGACGATCAATCTTATCTGTTACTCAGATCGGATCGCAGAACCGATGCGATCTTGCTTAGTGCGTTGATTAAAAACGATCCGAAAAGTGATTTAATTCCAAAGGTTGTCAACGGTCTCCTTGCATCACGAAACCACGGACGTTGGAGTGGAACACAGGATAATGTCTTTGTTCTGCTGGCTTTAAATGAATACTTCAGGAAATATGAAGCCATAGAACCTGATTTCGTTGCGCAGATGTGGCTTGGAGATAGCTATGCCGGTAAAAATGAGTTCCACAATCGATCGACGGAACAACATGAAATATTGATTCCGATGGTGTATATCCTTTCAAAAGCTGCCGGAGGTCAAGAAGATTTAATTCTAAGTAAAGAAGGTCCAGGCCGTTTGTATTACCGTCTGGGATTGAAATACGTGCCAAATGATTTAAATCTGCCTCCACTGGATGCAGGATTCTACGTTTCAAGGACTTATGAAGCACTGGATGATCCTTCTGATGTCACACGGGATGCTGATGGAACCTGGCACATCCGTGCAGGCGCACGTGTCCGCATTCGAATATCCATGGCTGCAGACAACCGCAGATACCATGTGGCTCTGGTTGATCCGTTGCCGGCTGGTCTGGAGATACTTAATCCAGAACTATCAGTAACCGGATCACTACCGCAGAATCCGGCAGACCGTTCCGGAAATTGCTGCTGGTGGCTGCCCTGGTATGAACATCAAAATATGCGCGATGAACAAATCGAGGCATTTACCTCATTGCTCTGGGAAGGCGCCTACGAGTACAGTTATTTCGCTCGTGCGACCACTCCCGGCTCATTCATCGTACCGCCTGCAAAGGCAGAGGAGATGTATTCACCAGAGGTATTCGGACGCTCTGGCAGTGATCTGGTCATTGTAGAATAAGTTCTTTAATCGAAGCATCCATCATCGTTTCACATTGTTATGAAACGATGATGGATGCAATTACAACAATCATTCAGTAATTCTTTGTTTTTTTCCAATTCACAGTGATTCGAAATTCGAAAAGTCTGTCTATATTTCTTCGAATTACTGTTCAATTCACCAATTTATTGCGGTTTACCTGTTCTCTTTTTCCCGCCATCGGTCCGAAAGGGCGGTCTTGACGGAAACGGCTTATCCTTTTTTTCGGAACTTCTTGATCGCTCAGAAGGTATTCTGCTTTTTTTCTCATCTTTTCCGTGAAAAATCTTCTGCGGTGCCCTCCCTTTTTCATTGGAGGACGGTTTTTTCGATACCAGGTCGCGCAGTTCCTTAACTTCTGAATCCTTCAGAAATACCCATTCCTTTGGTTTTAAATTTCCCAGCCGAAGCGTACCTATGCGTACCCTGACCAGTTTGACAATTGGAAGCCCAATCATTTTGCCGATTTCCCGTATTTCACGTTTTCGCCCTTCATGCATCGTAATACTGACCCAAGCACCTTCTCCCTGAAAACGCAGAATGCGGACATCAGCCGGCGCTGTCTTAACACCATCTTCAAGAACTACACCTCTGCGCCATTTCCCAAGCTGGTCCTCGTCCGGTCTTTTTGCAAAAAGAACATGGTATTCTTTTTCTTTTCCATAGCGAGGATGAGATAGTTTATTTGATAAATCGCCGTCATTGGTCAGTAAAACCAGCCCTTCGCTTTCAAAATCAAGTCTGCCGACCACAAACAAATCGTCTGAATTCGGTACCAGGGAAAAAACAGTCTGGCGTGGATCATCGGCTGGCCGATCTGACAGAACAAAACGTGGTTTATAAAGTGCAATATAAACTTTTTCAGGTTCAGTATATTGCAGCGAGGATCCATCTACCTTGATCTGGTCTTTATTCGGGTCTGCTTTTGATCCAATCGTTGCAGTCAGACCGTTAACAGTGACCCGTCCCTGTTGAATAATCACTTCACAATCTCTTCGGGAACCAAATCCGCATCGTGCCAGAATCTTTTGAAGTCGCTCTTCCATTTGTGCCTTCTTTCTTAATAACGAATAAACAATTCATTCAACATCAAACGCTTCTGCAAAAATCCGGCTATTCGAAATTTTAGCTTTCTTTTCGAATAAAGAGAGAAAACTGTATAGAAGGTAGTTTTTACACTTTGCGCAAAAACAACATTCCATGAAGAAATTTTTTTCTCATTTTTCATACCGCTGGCAAAAATCCTTGACATCGTTTGTTTTCACCAAATTTTAATCATCATACAACATTTACAAAACAATCTCAACCAACAATCATACCTTTCAGTAATTCGAAACATGGATTGACTTTTTAAATCCATCCAGAAAATTTGTTGTTCGAATGGTTACTATTCCTATTTCGAATTTTGATATACCTTCTGAAAAAGTCTGATCATTCCTTTAAGATACGTTGATCTTTCGGATCAGACATATTCACATCAAAGGGAGGCAATTCTTTGATGGAAGTCAATCCAAAATATAAAAGAAAATCCTGCGTCGTCGCATACAGTACCGGTCTTCCGGGCGTTTCCGCTCTGCCAGCCTCTTCAATCAAACCACGATTCATCAAACCTCGCAACACACTGTCGCTGTTTACTCCTCGAATCAGGTCGATTGCCGGACGGGAAACAGGCTGCCGATATGCCACAATTGTCAGTGTCTCCTGAGCTGCCCGGCTGAGTTTCTGTGAAGATTCGATTCCTAAAAATCTTTCAATGGCATCGGCCGTCTCTGGAGCAGTCACCAATTTTACTCGATCCTCATGAAACTGAAGGCGAATTCCCCGTTGCTGTGACAGATATTGCTGCGACAATTCCTGTGATAGTCTGCGAACCTCTGCTACATTACATTCCATCACCTCAGCTAATTGTGCATATGGCACTGGACCGGATGCCACAAATAAAACAGCCTCTAAAATCGTCAAGGAATCAATGTTACAATTAGAATTATTCTCTATCATTCAGTAGTATCCACCAGTTCGGAGTAAATTTAAGGAGTAAAGATTATGAACTGTCGCAAAATAATTTTACCAGCTATTGTCTGCGCAAGTTTTCTCTTAGCCGGCTGGCATTCGTGGATGCCGTCGAATAATATGAAAAGCCAGCTTTCCACGCTCGATCAGCTCCAGACAGAAATCTCAAAAATCAGTCTGATGGACTCGGGAACTGAATTTACCCTGACTCTGACCGATACTGACATAACCAACGCTGCGAATGAAGCCCTTAAACAATACCAGACAGAAGTTGAACAAATGATTAAAAATTATGCAGGTATTGGAATAAAAGTGTCAGACCCGAAAATAGTTTTCACAGAAAACAATTTTTCGTTATCAGTGAAAGCCGGAGTCAGCTTTATTAAAGTAAATGCAAGCGCAGCTGGTACAATCAGTGCCCAAAATGGTATACCAGTAGTTACATTCAGCGCAATCGATACACCCATCGGAAGCGTTCCAGTTGAACAGGCAAATTCTTTCGTGCAAACCGAAATCGGGGAATCAACCGGCATCATCACAGCAATTTGTTCCTATTCAGATATTCAGATCCACGAAGGGCAAATTGTAATTACAGGCAAAAAGAAATAAAGCCTGAAAATGACTGGCTGTATGTTAGGAAAAACAGTATTACCGCAATACAACGCTCTCTTACCAAAGAGAGTTTTCCTTTTTATTCTCTTGATTGTCTCCTTTAGCGGAATGGCTGCTTGCCAGCCAATTCAATCGCTTTTAATGGAAAATAGAGAATCAATGTTGTCATTTACGATTGAAAAGAACAGCCAGATCATCCAAGGTAGCTGTCCAAAAGGGTCCACTGTTCAACAAGCCTTAGAACAAGCTGCAATCACTTATTCAGTACAGGATATCATAACGCCATCGCTGGCCGAAACCGTATCAGAAAATATGGTCATTAAAATCATTACCGTTACCTATGAAGAGACTAAAAGTCAAAAGATCATTCCATTTGCCAGTCAGACAATCCGGAATGAAACACTGCCAGAAGGGGAAACCTATATGATTCAAAGCGGGCAAAATGGGATCGAGGAGATCACAACCAGATCTGCGTTTCACGATGGAGTTCAGGTATCACAATCGATTTCAAATCGATCAATCATCAAGGAATCGATCCCTGAAATATTGATGATTGGTGTTCAAGCTGAACATGCGCCAATTCAGATACCCGGAAAAATTATTTATATTTCCAATGGTAGTGCCTGGTTGATGCAGGGAACTACCAGAGACAGAACGCCATTGGTAACCACGGGTGATCTGGATGGACGCGTTCTGGATCTTTCCTCAAACGGCGAATGGCTGCTTTTTTCTCGTATTACCAAAGATGATGAAATAAACTCCTTGTGGATGCTTCATATTACAGATTGGGAAGCAAAACCAATCAGCCTGAGAGTATCGAATGTAATCCATTTTGCAGCCTGGCTGCCAGGTGACACATTGCGATTTCTGTTTTCAACGGTAACGCCGCAGGAAAGCGCTCCAGGATGGAAAGCTGATAATAATCTGGAATTACAGGTGGTCAGTGAAAGTGGAATGATCATGTCAAAAGAGACGCTTGTCGAAAGCAATGAAGAGGGCCTTTATCACTGGTGGGGAACCGATTTTCTATTGTCGGCAGACGGAAGGACTTTGGCATACGCAAATTCAGACAGCATCGGATTAATTGACCGTTTAACCGGGGAAAAGAATCGTCTGATCACAATTCTCCCGTATGAAAAAACGCGCAGTGATTGGGCATGGATCCCTGGATTAAGCTGGTCTACCAATGAAAAATCACTGCTCTTCGCCTTTCACGGGGATATTTCCGGAGTCATCCAAAGTTATAATCCGACGGAATTTCACCTTGGATTATATGATTTAGAAAAATCACAGAGCAAAAAAATCCAAAATGAAACCGGACTTTTTTCCTATCCGGTATCCTCACCAGCATTTGAGGACAGTTCATCTTATGTTGCATTTCTTCAGGCAATCACGCCATCTGAAAGTGAAAACAGCCGATATCGGATAATGATAATGAATGCAGACGGCTTGGATCCCAAGACTGTTTTTCCATTAGAAGGCAGCGGATACATCACTCCGCAAAAAGTTTGCTGGGCGCCAGTTCATCTTAAAAATGACGCCTGGATTTCTTTTATCTATCAAGGTAACCTTTGGCTGGTCAATCCGTTTACAGGGATTTATAATCAGATCACGATTGATCAGTCCATCACGGACTTTATTTGGGAGTAAACCAAAATACGGAGGGATAATGCGCGTATTAATTACAGGTGCGGCAGGTTTTTTGGGGAGTCATTTATGCGATTACTGTCTGAAGCAAGGACATGAAGTAATTGGAATGGACAATTTTATCACAGGGAATCCCAAGAACCTTGCTCACCTGGCAGGTAACCAAAACTTCTCGTTCATTCGTCATGATGTATCCAATTTTATTTTTGTACCAGCCAAAATCGACCTGGTTCTCCATTTTGCATCTCCTGCCAGTCCAAATCCACAGTCTCCATATGGGTATACCAATTTGCCGATACAAACAATGAAAGCCGGCGCAATGGGCACACATAATGCGTTGGGTGTGGCGAAAGCAAATCAAGCGAGATTTCTTCTGGCTTCCACTAGCGAGATTTATGGCGACCCGCTGGAGCATCCGCAAAAAGAATCCTATTATGGACATGTTAATACAATGGGAATTCGCGCTGTCTATGATGAAGCAAAACGGTTCGCAGAATCCTTGACAATGGCTTATCATCGGTTCCATGGCGTGGATACGCGTATCGTAAGAATTTTTAATACATACGGACCACGAATGAGCCTGGATGATGGACGCGTTGTGCCGAATTTTCTTCAACAGGCTCTCCGGAAAGAACCGCTAACAATTTATGGGGATGGATTGCAGACCCGCAGTTTCTGCTATGTCAGCGACCTGATCAGAGGAATCTGGAAATTGGCAATGTCGGAAGAACATATGCCGGTAAACATCGGCAATCCGGTTGAAAATACGATGATTGAATTGGCTGAAGCAATCAATCGACTAACGAACAATCCTGCCGGCGTCGTGTATAAAGCGCATGACCGTGTCGGTGATGATCCGCAACAACGCAGACCGGATATTACACGTGCGCGTACAATTCTGGATTGGGAACCGGAAGTCTCACTCGAAGAAGGATTATTGAATACGATCCCATATTTTAAACAGGCAATGAACCATGATTAGTTTTATTAAAAAACCTGCAGAAAGAATTCGTTTTCTGAAATTTTGTACTGTCGGCGTATTTGGAGCTGTCGTCGATTTTGGTGTTATGAATCTTCTCTTGCAATTAACAGAAACCAGTTCAAAAATAGCCAGTACCATATCATTTATTGCAGCGGTGATCAGCAATTTTATTTGGAATCATTTTTGGGCGTATCCGGATTCCCGCCAAAAGCCCCTATTACGGCAGCTAATCCAATTTTCGATTGTCAGTGTAATCGGTTTGGGTATCCGTTTTTTCCTGTTTCTGACGATAGAAAATCCGATAATTCAGCTCAGCCAAAAAATCGTACCGGTAACATTCGTTCTTTCTCCATTGACTGTGGGTCACAATATCACGTTAGTGATCTCCATTGGCATTGTTCTGATCTGGAACTTTTTTGGCAATCGTTTTTGGACATATAACGACGTAAAATAACAACTTTTCAAAATCTCGACTTTCCTTTCAAATACAGCGAGTCGAAGTATGAGGAGAATGAATTGTAGTCGTATTGTTTTTGTGCGAAGCATAAAAACAATACGACTACAAATTTTTTCGATAGATTCGAAAGATTGGTTTAAATTTCGAACACTGTTGATAAATAAAAAATACTTCGAATCGCTGGTAAAATAATCACTATGGCAAATCCAAGAATTATCAGTGGCACCGTGAAAGGAATGCGGCTGCAGGGTGTGCCGGGCGACAGCACACGTCCGGTTACAGACCGTGTTAAAGAAGCAGTATTCAACATAATCGGAAGAGACATTGAAGGCGCATCCATGTTCGATTTGTTCGGCGGAACAGGCTCGATCGGTATTGAAGCCCTCAGCAGAGGCGCTTCCTACGTCCGGTTTTCAGATGCAAATAAAAATGCCTACAACACGATCCAAAATAATCTGCGTCTTACTCATTTTGAAAAGCAATCGAAAGTCTTTTTTGGCGATGTTTTCAACCTCCTCAAATCAATTCCGGATCGAGAATTTGAATACATCTATGTTGCTCCTCCCCAATATAAGGGAATGTGGCAGAAAACAATGATGATTTTAGATAAAAATGACGGATGGCTCACCGACGATGGTTGGATTATCGTTCAGATACATCCTATTGAAAGAGAAGACCTTACACTCGAAAGCTATACCTGCTTTGATGAAAGAAAATATGGAAGCACAACGCTTCTTTTTTATGAACGAAAAGTAACTGATCCTGAATAATACAATAAGAATTAAATGAAAAAAAGCATCCATTTTTTTTAAGAATTGATGGATGCTTTTTTTTATCAATTTACAGGTTAACTGTCCCTGAGCGCCAGACGGTCCAGGCAGCGTTCCACCGTGATCAGCATCCGTGGAATGTGGAACGGACCTTTAAAAAGGTTGCCTTTGCATGGCGGTAATGTCGGAGTTCCGTCACGATGCAGATAACCATACCATTCTCCAAATTCCGGATCAGCAAAACGGGAAAAAGCGTATTGATCAACTTTCTTAAACCAGTCCAGATACAATTCATTCCCGGTCTGTTCATAGAACAGAAGGCTTGCGATCAGGGCTTCGGTTACCGGCCACCAGAGTTTCATATCATGTTCCAATTGTTCCGGAGGGAATCCCAAAATATCAATAAAGGAGTAAACACCCCCAAATTCTTTATCCCAGCCAAGTTCCAGTGAAGTATTGAAAATTTGCTCCGCTTTTTTTGCCAGATCAGCGTCCTGGGTCATCTGTGCCTGGCGCAGCAAAAACCATGCCGCTTCCATAGAATGTCCGGGATTTACCGTACGGCCGGCGGGAATACTCGGCAGAAATTCGCCATCCTTACCAGTAGTTTCAAAAAGGATTTTGTATTCCGAATTATAACTATAACGCATGATATCGGCAGTCAATTCTTTTGCAGCAGCAGCATACAAATCGATATGATCCGGATCACACTCCTGAAGGATATGCGAAACATTTAACATGATCATTGGAAATGCCAGCGACTTTGTCGGCCGTGTTTCCTGATAATATTTCGGAGTGATCTTATAAGGATCTTTGGCAGGATCATGATAAATATCCATTAAGAATTGGAAATATGTATATGCCTGATCCAGCATTCTTTGATCGCCAAAAGCTTTGCCTGCTTCAGCAGCAGCAATAATATAGAAAGTTTCGCTGAAGTAATACCGGCGTTTCCTCAACGGTTTCCCGTCAGCGGTAACCGTAAAATACATCCGCTTGTCCTTCGGATCAATGCAATGATGGACGATAAAATCTAAGCAACTATATGCAGCATCTTTCCATTCCGGTTGTATACCATATTGATTACAGAGATGAGCAAAAATCCATGCGCTTCGTCCCTGAAACCATACGCTTTTATCAGTTCCATACAGCGTTCCTTTCCGATCCAGACAAGTAAAAATTCCGTTATGAACAGAATCCATACCGTTTTTCAACCAAAATGGAATGCAGTCAGTCAATAAGGCATCAGCGTACTTTTTTTGAATTGTATCAATCCATTCTTTTTGCATAGCAAAGCTCCTATTGATATTCTTTTTCATGTGCAAATAAAAGAGCAGCAGCTCCGATGACGCCCGCAGCTTCTCCTAACTGAGCTTTCTCAACAGGAGTATTTCGAGCTGTCCAGATTACCTGATTTTGAATTACTTTCCGCACTGGATTCAGCAGAAGATCACCCTGTTCCGCAACACCTCCAGCTAAAATGATAATTTCCGGATTGACTGCATGCACCATACTTGCAGCGGCATATCCCAATGCCGTCCCGCAATCTTCGACAATTTCATTCGCCAGAGGATCTCCGTTTCGTGCTGCTTCGAAAACCATCGGGCAGGTAATCTGATCAACCAATCCACCGGAATACTTTAATAGAACAGCGCCTGATTCCGGATTATTCTTCACACGCTGCTGAGCTATGTCAGTAATACCGGTACCCGATGCAATATCTTCAACGACACCCGGAACGCCTGCTCTGGACATTTTCCCTGGGTAATTGATAATCAGAAAACCAAGATGTCCTGCAAGGCCGATTCCTCCACGACAAATTTTTCCATCGACAATGACGGCGCCACCGATACCGGTTCCCACTGTAAAGCCAACGATATCTTTATAACCTTTTCCAACGCCAAATTTCCCCTCGCCAAAAATCGCCGCCTGAGAATCGTTGATTACTTTTACCTTCATATGGAAACGGTCACGGAGGATACTTTGAATTGGAATCGGTTTGAATCCGAAATCCGGTTCCCGATTGTGTCCAAAAATCTCCCCATTCCGATTAATTTGTCCCGAACATCCAAAACCGATTCCTGCTATCGGATATCTTCTCACTGTTTCTGATTCAAGGAAATCTTGAATCATCTGATCAAGATGACCGATAAACTCATCAAAATCTAATTGGCGGACACCGATATTTTTCTCTTTTCGAAATTGAATTACTTCGCCCTGATCTGAAATAAGCCCAATCCGAATATTTGTACCACCAGAATCTATTCCAACAGCGTATTGACTCATATTACTTATCTTAAAGCTGTTGATATTTCCGACTGGCGCGAACATAACGCTCCGTAATCAGCCAGGGACGAGTCACTGCGGAACCAATAACAATTGCATGCACACCCATTGCAAACGCACGAGAAACATTTTCTGGATCCCAGAATCTGCCTTCAGCAATCACAGGTTTTGGTTGTTTTTGGATAAGCGCTTCGATGAATGCAAAATCAGGAGTGTACTCATCTGATTCGTCATTCAACGAAAGGGTTGGAGCAACAATATCCGCAGAAGTTCGGATAGCATCCTCAAAAATATGGCAGTCTGCCATTACAGGCGTTTGTAAATCTTCCTGAATTCTTTGGACGATTTCGATAACATTTTCATCATTCTGACGGCGTCTTGCTGTCGTATCCAGCGCAATCAAATCCGCGCCTGCTTCAACCAACTGTCGAGCATCTTCAAAAGTCGGGGTAATCATAATACCGTGTTCATCCAAACCAGGCCGTTTCCAAATTCCGATAATCGGTAAATCCACCCTTTTTTTTATGTAAGCGACATCCTGTGCGCTGTTCACGCGCAATCCACTGGCTCCCCCCATTAATGCGCATTCAGCAAAAACACCCATAAATTCCGTAGAATGCGTCGGATCCCCCGGTTTGGATTGACAGGAAATAATGATTCCCCCGTCGAACTGTTTCAATAATTGTCTTAATTTTTCATCCTTCGACATAATAATTCCTATCTTGTTTCAATTTTTTTTACCCTTTTACTGATCCAGCCGTCATTCCACGAATCAATGACTTTTGAGCGATAAATATAAAAATTACGGTTGGGATCGAGGATATTGTAATCGCTGCTGCCATCGGGCCCCATTCAACCTGATAGGATGTGATAAAAAAGGAAGTTCCTACGGTCGCAGTCACAGAATTTTTAAAACTCAATACGCCGCTGAATAGATATTCATTCCAACTGGTAATAAATCCCAAGATTGCTGTGGAAGCAATTCCCGGCCGGAGGACTGGGATGATGACCTTTGTTAACATCTGAATGATATTCGCTCCATCAATTTCTGCAGCTTCTTCTATTTCTACAGGCAAATCCTGAATATATCCAATAAAAAGGAGCAACGAGGTAGGAATAATAAACAAGGTATGCATGAAAATGATCGCGATACGCGTATCAATCAAATGAAATTTATTAAAAATCAGGAAAACAGGGATTGCTAAAGCTAAAGCTGGCATTAAGCGCAGCAGCATTGTTGCGCCTAATATTTTTTCACCGAATCCATGATAACGGACAATGCTATATGCAGCGGGAATACTGACCAGTGTGGCAAATAACGTCGAGATAATTGCAATGATCACACTATTCTGCAAGTATTTGCCAAAGTTATATCCGCCTTTCGAAAACACATGAATATAGTGATCCAAGACTGGCTTAAAAATCCACTTGGGAGGTGATGAAGAAATATCCGCATTGCTCTTAAAGGATGTCAGAACATTCGTGAATACACCAATGTTGAAAACGACAAGGATCACAAGAACTACAAGCAGAATGAGTATGATCCCGAGTATTCTTTTCTTTTTTGTATTCATGGCTACTTTATTCCTTTCAACATCCGTTTAACAAGGTAAAGTGAAGGGATGAGCAGCATAATTGCCAGGGTGAACGATGCTGCACTCGCCATTCCGTAGTCGCTTCTCTGGAAAGCACGCCGATAAATAAAAATACTGATACCTTGTGTAAACGATCCCGGACCTCCTGCAGAAAGTGCAAATACGAGTTCAAAGATAAGGAAAGATGCCAGTAATTTTTCCAGGAATGTAACCCAGAGGATCGAAGAAATCAGAGGAAATGTCACATGCATCAAACGTTGAAAAGCATTGGCGCCGTCCACTTTTGAAGCTTCAATTAATTCCTGAGAGACTCCCTGCATCGCAGAATAGACATTAATAAACACAAACGGCGTTCGATTAATGGCATCCGCACCGAGTATGGTTGAATTAACAAAAGCTACTCCGAGCATAGCAGTCGTTCCAGTTATTCCACTGAGCAGATAGGCAATCGGTCCGACAAATTCATTGAATAATAGGCGGAACATCGTTCCCATCAAAAACGGAGAAATCACCATCGGCAGCAAAAATAACGTAATGGCAGCACTTTTTCCGGGAAAATTTCGATTAAATAACTGAGCAATCAAAACACCCAGAACCATTTGGATCAGCGTTGCAATCACTGCAAAACGAAGACTCCATAAGAGGGACGCGCCAAAATCCGCACTTTGGAATAATTTTATATAATTCCCAAAACCAATAAAATCCGGATTGTTAATGTTATTGATTCGTGCGTTATAAAAACTTAGCCTCAGCCCATATAACATCGGCGCCAAAGCAAAACAGACCAGCCATATAGTTATCGGTAATAAAAGCAGCCACCCGATGATTTTTTTGTTTTTTATTCTATGGCGCCTCATTTTTCAACTCCTTCTGATTGAAATAATGTTTTTTTAAAAAATTGATTCATGATTTCAAAGAAAATAATCCATTTCGCCAACCTGATACCGTTATTAACTAACTGTTCAGGATTGTCGATTCTCATCACCGATTCGAAATAAGAGAATGATTGATTACAATGTTGTTCTTATACGAAGAGTAATAAAATCGCTGTAATCAGTTCTCTTACTTTTCGTAAAGGACTTTCCCGAATTTCGAATTACCAGATTCCCATCTGGAGGCAGACTGATCAAGATTTTGATGTCTGCCGGCAGATGGGAAATCAGTCCATTCAACGCATCAATGGATTATCTGGTAAATCGGAGATTACCAGTTCGCCATTTCATCTTCACAATTAGTCTGAAGACTCTTCAAAGCATCTTCGATCGATACAACACCGCTCCAGGCATTGGAAAGATCCTGACATGCCATATCTTCGATAATACCGGCGGTCGGAGGCAGGTTCTTGCCATATTTGCCGACAATATCGACCATGTATCCGAAATCAGGACGTTTTTCAGCCATTGCTGACAATACTGTTGTGTGCGGCGGAATACCGCCAGCTTCTGCATACAATTTTGCAGCTTCTTCAGTGTATAACCAGGCAATCCAACGAGCAGCTTCTTCTTTATGGTTGCTGAATTTACTGATACCAACACCCAGAGTATGGTTATAAGCAAATCGGCCATTCGGTCCAGCTGGCGGAGCTACGACAGCAATCTTGCCATGAATCGGAGAATCTGCTGCATCCAAAGTGGCGTAAGCTGCATTCCAGTGAACGGAAAGGGCTACCTGTCCGGCTAAAATCGCTTCATTGTCTTCTGCATATTCACCGGTAACTGAACTCGGAGGAGTTAATCCTTTTTCAAAGCTGGTCTTCCAAATTTCCAATGCTTTCACAGCGGCATCATTATTGAAAGAGACTTTTCCATCGGCATCAAACCAGTCACCACCAAAACCCCAGTAGCAGTTTGTCCATAAGAACGCAGTCGGTCCCATAACTTTACCATGTGTAAAGTTACCATACTCTGTAGGAGAATCCGGATTATATTTCTTTGTGAAGAAGAAGGATGTGGCAAGATAGTCTTCCCATGTCCATTCATCAGGATTCTTCGGTGTCATTTCTACACCCATCTGTTCCAGACTGATTTTCTTGTAAGTTTCCTGCCAAGCCGGATCAGTAAGCAGCTGATCCATATAATCAGAGCGATAATAAAGGAAGTGCGCGGACATATCCATCGGAACTCCATACAGCGTTCCATCCATGCCACGGAAACCGTCAACTGCTGCTTGAATTCTGCCGGTAGTATCGGATCCCCAAATATTCACTTCGGGATTATCCAGGTACGGCTGCAATGGTTCCATAAAAGTATAATATTTGCCCAGCCAGCGGGAAGCCGTAAAGAACAGATCGACATCCGAAGAACCGGCAGTCATTAATGCTTCCTGTTTCAGCATAATCTGATCGCGGCCAAACAGTTCCTGTTCTACCTTAAATCCGGCTTTTTCAGCGAGATTTGCATTGAAATAATCAAGAACGACTTGCATTGCATCGGATTCCGGACCCGGCCAATAAACCATGCGGACGGTATATAAATCGTCTGCAGCAGAAACAGTGATGACAGAAGCCAAAAGGACTGTCAAAAGTAGAAATAATACAGATTGCTTCATTTTTTTCTCCTTATTAATAATCCCGGATTTTTCGTATTTCACAATTCCGGGTTGTGTCTAATCCTCCCAACGAAATCGCAGCGGAAAGTCCCGTGTGTAAAATGAATGGGTATACTCCACGATTTGTTGCGCTTTTCCCCATACCGAAAAGAAAACCTCCAATAAAGGCGTGCCTTCCTTGATAAAATATCGTTCGGCTTCTTTTTTGGACGAGATATACGGCAAAATGATCGACTGCGTGTAAAGTCGCTTTACATGATATTTATTAAATAGAAACTGATATAGTGACGTCCCGGGGTTATACTCGTCAGAAAGCGCCGGATATAATCCCAGAGGAAGATATGCGGTTTCAAAAGCAACACTTTTTTGTTCAATTTTACGAATTCGTTCTACGATGTAATAACGGTTATCCGGATAATTATCTTTGGAAAAATTGAGTTTATTAATAAAGTAATTCGGCAAGTCGTCAATAATTCCCACTTTGATCACTTCGCTGGATGTTTCCAGTCCCAGTTTTTGACAACGCTCGGTAAACCCGCCAAAGCCGAAAGTATTCATTTGCGGATATGGAGATACAAAGGTTCCGATGCCATGCCTGCGGTAAATGAGGCCCTTCCGTTCTATTTCGCTGAGAGCTCTCCGAATTGTCAACCTGCTGACCTGATATTTTTCCACCAGTTCATTTTCAGAAGGCAATTTTTCACGAGGCAGGTATTTTCCTGCAACAATGAGCGATTCTAAATCATCTGCAACTTGAAAATAAATCGGTGAATGTTCCGTCATTCTGTTTCTCCCCGCCTGACTTGTTAACACATTATAACAAGTCCGATACCGATTCTCAAGGAAGTTTGTCATGTCTGTCAATGACATTTAGCAAATTCAATTATTTTATAAACTTGAACAATCTAATGGTGAATTCTGTCATTGCGAACCCCACAGGGGCGAAGCAATCTCCTGTCAATTGAGAAAAGATTGCTTCGTCGGGCTTATGCCCTCCTCGCAATGACAGATCGCCAAACGAACCATACCGTGGTAAATCCTGTCATTGCAAGCCACCCAAGGGAAAATTCTGTCATTGCAAGCCACCCAAGGGAAAATTCTGTCATTGCGAGCCCCACAGGGGCGAAGCAATCTCCTCAAACTGAGAATAGTAACGCTACGCCTGATGGCGACTGAGATAGCCAACAACCGCGCTCTTCCTCAGTCTTCCGCGAAAGTTACTTTTCTCCCCCTGCATAGTAGAGGGTTTATTTCTTTAATATCTAAAAAAAGAGCGCCTCTTCCTGAAGATGAATTCAGGAAAAGGCGCTTTCTATCCGGCTGATCTGCAATTCGCAGTACTTAATGGATCGCAGTTATATCATAAGGAGTCTGTTGATAGACATAGTAATTCAGCCAGTTGCTGAAGAGCAAATTGGCATGGCTGCGCCAATACATCATCGGTACTGCTTTTGGACTGTTGCCCGGGTAATAATTTTCCGGAATATCCGGATTGAGCCCAAGTTTTACATCCCGCTCGTATTCTTTTGCAAGAGTCAGACGGTCATATTCCGTATGCCCCTGAATGAAGAATTGTCTTCCGTCTTTACTGGCAGAAATGGCAACTCCGGCGATATCCGAAATCGCCAATATTTCCAAATCAGGGCAACTTTCAATATCAGACTGGCGGACTTCGGTATACCGTGAATGCGGCATATAAAAGATCTCATCGAATCCACGCATCAGCGGGTGATTGTTCACGATTGGACGATGTGTATAAATACCTGATATTTTCGATTGACGGGGATATTTATTAATGCCATAATGATGATACAAAGCAGCCTGAGCGCCCCAGCAAATATGCAGCGTTGAATAAACATTGACACGAGACCAATCCATCAGCATACAGAGTTCATCCCAATAATCAACCGCTTCAAAAGGCATGTTTTCAACCGGCGCTCCTGTAATAATGAATCCATCAAATTTATTGCCGCTAACCTGATCAAAGCTTTTATAAAAAAGGTTCAAGTATTCTGGAGATGTATTTTTCGAAACATGCGTTGCCGCCTGCAAGAACTCGATATCCACCTGAAGCGGTGTATTACTCAATAATCGCAGGAGTTGAACTTCGGTTTCCATTTTTGTTGGCATCAAATTGAGTATCAGAATTTTTAGCGGACGAATATCCTGATGAATTGCCCGCTGACCATTCATCACAAAAATATTTTCATTCTCCAGCCTTTCAGCAGCCGGATGATTATCTGGAATCGTTATCGGCATCGAATTTTCCCTATCCCTTTCGCGTTAACAAACAGACTCATAAGTTTGAAAAGCCTGTTCCCAATCTGCAATCAGGTCATCGATATGTTCAGTACCAATAGAAAGGCGGATGGTATTCGGTTGAATTCCCTGTTCCATTAATTCGGATTCAGTCAACTGTGAATGGGTAGTGCTTGCTGGATGGATTACAAGGCTTTTTAAATCGGCAACATTTGCCAATAAAGAGAATATCTTCAAATGATCGATGAAAGACATTGCTTCTTTGGCGCCTCCGCGAATATTGAATGTAAAAATGGAGGCTCCACCATTTGGGAAATAGCGCTGATATAGCTTGTGATTGGGATGATTTTGTAAAGACGGATGGTTGACGCTTTCAACTTTGGGATGATTTTTAAGATAATCTACCACTTTCAGCGCATTTTCGACATGTCGCTCTACTCGTAAACTGAGCGTCTCCAAACCCTGCAGAAATATAAAAGCATGGACCGGAGCAATCGCTGCTCCAGTATCGCGAAGAATAATTGCTCTCGCCTTGGTAATATATGCCGATGATCCGGCTGCTTTTGTAAAGCTTAGCCCATGATAGCTGGGATTTGGCTCCGATAATGAAGGGAATTTGCCGCTTCCCTCCCAGTCAAACTTTCCGCTATCAATAATTACTCCGCCAATGGCAGTGCCATGACCGCCAATAAATTTCGTTGCAGAATGAACAACGATGTCAGCACCAAGTTCAATCGGACGCAGCAGATAAGGTGTTGCAAACGTATTATCAACAATCAATGGAATTCTGTGTGCATGCGCAATTTTTGCCACTTTTTCAATGTCGATCAGCGTTGCATTGGGATTTCCGATTGTTTCGATAAAAATCGCCTTCGTATTTTCCCGAATGGCATTCAGAAAACTTTCTTCCTCATCTGCATTGACAAATGTGGTTGAAATTCCATAATCCGGAAGGGTATTGGCAAGCAGATTGTAGGTTCCGCCATAAATCGTTTTTGATGAAACAAGATGATCGCCTGCTTTGCAAATATTCAGAAAAGCATAATAAACAGCAGCGGCTCCGGATGCGAGCGCTAAGGCACCGACACCACCTTCGAGGGCTGCTATCCGTTTTTCAAAAATCTCCTGTGTCGTATTGGTTAATCGTCCATAGATATTACCGGATTCTGAAAGGCTGAATCGTGCGGCAGCCTGAGCAGTATCCTTAAAAACATATGATGTGGTTTGATAGATCGGCACGGCGCGGGCGTCTGATGCGGGATCCGGTTCTTCCTGCCCGATATGCAGTTGTTTTGTTTCAAATTTCCATTCATTTGATGCTGCCATGGTGTTTTCCCCTTTGTGCTGTTATTGTTTATTTCAAGAATCATGATTTGATTGCAGATGGGTAAAAAAAACGGAATCCTTTTTTTGTGGAGGATTCCGTTCGTCGAATAATACCATTATCCCATCTTAACAGGTAATATCAGAATGGAATCCTCCCACGCATATCCATAGGCAGTGATACCATCATCTTCTTTTGGAAATCATTCATAAATAAGTGACTCAAATACATTCCAGAATTACCTTCCGTCTTAACCAATACTGATCTATTCCGTCTTTGATCAATAAGGAGATTATATAAGACAGCTCCATGTTGTCAAGGGCAAAACTGTGGAAACAATGATTCGAAAAAGAAGAACTACTATTTTCCTCTTTTTATTCGAATGGTTAATCCATATTTGGAATTGCTGTTGTCCTTTTTGTAGACAACAGAAGACATTTTCTTCTCATCGGCATAATTATCTTTAAACCGGATAACCAGGCACGATCATATCAGGCTGATGATCGATTCGAACATGTAAGAAGCCATCCTGATCTGATCGGGAACATGCGAAAAAGAGATCATCGCCGGGCATCCAATTACAGATTTTTGAAAAATAACAGGGAATATCCGGTACTACATTCAACGTTCCTACTTGATCCGTTGAAACCCAAAACAAACTACCTTCATCCGATTCGGTGAGAATTTCCGGTTTCCGGTCCAGGAATCCCTTGAATATAGATACTTGAATTCCATAAGCTTCATTTTCATCTGCATGAAGGATACCACATAGGTACAACGTCTCCATATAAATGCCGCTTTCTTCCTGCAGTTCTCTCCTGGCAGACTCAAGGATCGTTTCACCCCGCTCAACATGGCCGCCTATCCCATTGTAATAGTTCGCAAAGAACTTCTTGTTCGAAGATCCTTTTAATAATAAAACTTGATTTTTGCAGAAAACAAAAATCAAGCTTCTGGGGATGACCTGATAACGCATAGTCTAAAACCAGAATCTTAAGAAATCGGTTTTAAACAGAATCCCGATGACAATGATTACAAAAATGACAACAAATATACACCCGCATCCACAGCCAAAACATCCATTACCATATCCGAATTTTTTTTGAAACCAGTCATAAACCTGTTTCACCAGGAATAACTGAAGCAAACCGCTAAAACATCCCTGTCTGTCATCGTTCATTTTTTTACTCCGAAAAAAAGTTATTTCATAAGAATTGAAAGGAACGATTATATTTCATGTTAGGTTATCGAATATCCACTGTCAGCGAATAGGCTGCCGGATTCGCTTGACTGACGACTTCGACCAAGTAATCTTGCGTAGCCGGCAATGATAAGCTTATCCCTGTCTGATGCGCATTATGATCCAAATAAATCATTCCTGTTCCTACTCCAGATATACGTAAAAACGCCTGGGGTGTTGCACCGCTGTTCAGATTGACGCTCATCGTTTTACCGGCAGCAGCATAAACCGAATAACTGACTACGCTGTAACTGCCGATCGATCCATTATAGGTCTGCCAATATGTATTCGCCGGAAATACGATTCTTGCCGGAATAATCACCTGAAAAGTAAAATCAGTACCCTGATCCAGACCTACAATATCGATATAATACATTCCCGTTTTAGGCAGAACCATATTCCAGTATGTGTATTGATTCACTGCAGATAGATACGAAATTCCATTGCCGTCGGAGATATCCAGAACGGCAGTGTTGTTGGACGAGCGAAGCATCACGATAAAATTCTGGTTCGCCATGGCATACAGGCTATATCGAATCGACCCGTTCGCAGGGACAAAGCCGGAAATTACTGCAGACGTCGTTCCAGGATTGAATTGAATCGTACCGCCATTTTGCTGGTAGTTCGACTGAATCGGCAGCGGCTGAATCCAAGGATTCCATTTTTGTTGAATTGGAGGAATGATCACTTGAAAAGCATAATTCGTTCCGGATGCCCATCCGGACATCGGGCCATAAATATCGATATAATAATAACCGGTATGAGGAAGGATCATGCTCCAATAGGAACTGCAACTCTGCGGACTCAGATAAACGGTGCCATAATCATCAGTGATCCCAAGGATTGCGCTGCCAGTATCCGATCCCAGTGAGACGATCATATTTTGTGATGCCATTGCATATAACTGATAACGGATATGGGAATCAGTTGATATATAACCTGACTGCCAGGATGATATTTCTCCTGCTTTAAATTGGATCGTCAATGGTGTCGATGTGACTGCGGCCTTTGTTTTTTGAACTTCGCAAAAACAAAAAACGAAAAGAAATACACTGAATAGGATGAGGTTTTTTGATTTCATTGGATTCTCCATCAGATCCTGAAAGTATTGATAAATTCATAACGTTTTTATAATGAAAAATGATCCGATTCCTTTTCGATCATTCGAAACATGGAGCAGTAATCAAAAATTAGGCAGCGATTCGAAATATAGACTTGTTATTCGATTCAATCGCAGCAATTCCTATGAAAATAGAATTCAATTTTCGGTATCAGATGTGTAATTTTTTTCATCTGCTGTTCGAATTATTGATTGATCTGTCATTGCGATCATAGAGAAGCAATCTCATTCCGGATGGTGCTCTGCCCTATATGTGGCGCGGAGATTGCCACGCCCCTTCGGGGCTCGCAATGACAGGTTCCTTATAGCAATTCCTATGAAAATAGAATTCAATTTTCGGTATCGGATGTGTAATTTCTTTCATCATAATTCGAAATACTATATGAAATTTCAAATTGCTGATATCGCATTGTTTTCGCAGTTTGACTCCATCTGATTAAAAATACTGCTGGGAAGGCAGTCATCATCAGTCTTGAAGACTGATGATGACAACGAACTCAACAGGATCATTTTCAGATCGGATTTCGATCAAGTATTCCTGCGCCACAGGAACTTCGGTTTCCCAATCAACGGGGGAAATCAATGCATTCTGATATATTTTTCCGGTTTCTGAACCAGAAATACTCAACAGCGACCTATGATTTTCACGACTCTCGATATGGATCGATAGTTTCTGTCCGTCTTCTGCAGGTATCAGATAACGTTCACTCGAATTTGGGGGAAGTATTCCCGTCACAAAGCCCAACTCCGTTTTTTCACCTATCCGCATCGCAGGCGGTATTTTTCTCAAAAATGTCTCGTCATATTCCGACACGGGTTTGATCGTGATTCTTTGAAAATCCGAAAATCCAGTCCCAATCTCCGTTTCGCTTTCAGAGTTTTGAGGCGTAATCGGAATTGTCTCGATTTCGATCTGAACTATCGTTGTCGCAGTTGGAGAAATAATCGGGATAATTTCTACCGTCGGAATTTCATCCTTGTGTTTTCCTGAAATTCCTGATTCAACTTCAATTTCCGGTGTAAACGGTGAAATTGTGTCAGTCGGAGCAGGGGTATTGGTAACCACAAACGAACTGATCTGATTAGTCTGCGGAATCATCTCAATCTCGACAACCGGAATCGGCGTTTCAGTCATTTCAGATCTAAATGCCGGTTCTGATAATTCCGCTGTCCTGGTCGTGGAAGAGACAATCGTCGCCTCAGCAATCAGCGGAATCTCTATAGATAAAGGAGTTGAATCTGCCACCTCCATAGTTTTCAAAGTTGTTGAAATTGGGGTGAGTTTCACCGTAGGTACAGTTTGCGTGGGCATAGTTATTTCCGTCGGTTCGATGGCAATCGCTTCCGTAAACGTTGCTGTCGGTTCCACCGGCGCTGATGTTTCTGTGGAAATCATGGTCTCCGTCGGTTCGATGGTCATAGTTTCTGTAAACGTTGCTGTCGGTTCCACCGGTGCTGATGTTGCCGTGGGTAGCAGGGTCTTCGTCGGTTCGATGGTCATCGTTTCTGTAATCGTTGCTGTCGGTTCCACCGGTGCTGATGTTTCTGTGGAAATCATGGTCTCCGAAGGTTCAATCGTCATCGTTTCCGTAAACGTTGCTGTCGGTTCCACCGGTGCTGATGTTTCTGTGGGAATCATAGTCTCCGTCGGTTCGATGGCAATCGCTTCCGTAAACGTTGCTGTCGGTTCCACCGGCGCTGATGTATTTTCAGGGCTGGAAATCAATTGAAGGCTCACCAGTGAGGAAGTGGCTGTCGGGATATTTTCTCCGGAGATCATCAGAGATGTGCTAGTCATCAAAATTTTCGGTCGGATTTCAGTATCACCTGCCATTGCTGTTATGGTCTTTTCGGCAATTTCGGCAACTTTTGTTGCTTTTGCAGCTGAATTTAACACTGCCTGATCAACAGAATTGATCATGTTTTCCCATCCTGACGACAGGGTCTGTTGGAATTCACCGCCTGAACAAGCTGAAAAAAAGCAAATGAAAATCAATAGACAAAAAAATAACCATCTCTTGATAAATTTTATCCGTTTCATAACCTGCCTCACCAGTAATTCCTACGAAAATATAATTCAATTTTCATTATTAGATGTGTAATATTTTCATTTGTTATTCGAAATATACAAAGAATTCTTTGTTGTTCTTAATTGATTCGAAAAGTCAATCCATATTTTGCATTGATGCAGCCTCACTTGACTGGATTTCGAAATTTAGGTAGGAGTATTTAATATTCTCACTGTATTCGATAGGACAGTCTGCATTTCATAATATTGCCAATTATGCGAAATAAAGAAAAACCTTTTAAGAAAAGAATGAAAATTATTTATGATATCGGTTTACGCAAAGCGTAAAAACGCCTTCGTAACAAGTTTTCTTTCCTTATTCAAAAGACAAGTAACAATTTCCAATAGCAGGCTGTCAACAGACAGCCCCAACATATAATTTACTTTTGATTCTTAATTTCCGCTAAAGTATCCTCGATTTGCGTCCAAATTTCTGGAATTTTTTCGTATAACGTTGAAGCATTAAAGACATTTCCAAAGCCATCCGCCAGTACAAGGCTGTGAATATTCCAATCTGCTGGCAATTGTACAGGACTGATATACTTCCGCAACCCTAATGACTGGTAGATTTTTGAATTGGCATTATCCTGATAGTATTGATCCGCCGCAGCGGATTCCTGAACCGGCCAGCCATCTGCCACCAATGCCAATTCATTAATATTTTCATCCTTCATGAGCCAGGAAAGAAATTGCCAACTGGCAAATTGTTCTCTGGCAGTTGCAGTAAAGATTCCTATAGAGGTTCCGGTCGAATAGATCTGCGGATTACGGATTTTTCCATGATCGGTCGCTCGCGGATAAGGTATTAACTCCCATTCATCATCCCGGTTCATTGCATGATTCTGGAAAGCCATCCTCTGAAGTTGAATATCTGCAAATGATCCGGAATAAAATAAAGCCATGTGATCAGAAAAATAATTATACGGTTCTGATAACCTGCTCTGCCAGAGGCAGCCTTGATTAAAAAGATCGCGCAACCATTGAGATACTGCAATAAATGATTCTGAGTCCGTGTTTTGCGGAAAATTTTCCAGAGTGGAATTTACAGCTCTGCGATTAAGAAGCCAGCTCATCAATGTATTTTCATTAGTAGATAAAATCCAGCCGCCTGTTCCATTATTTTGAGGATCAGAATCATTGTTGAGAGCATCTCGTGCAGCGCAAGATTGTTGTGAAAAATCATCCATCGTGACAGGTGGATTCGAGAAACCCAGTTCCTGAGCCCATGTCTTGTTATAAAATAACCAGAATGGATTATGCCATAAAGGCAATCCGATCAGCAATCCATTGAATCGTTCCTGACTTAACATCGGATCCATGATCGGAGTTATCCCCATTGCATCAAAACCCCATACCGGGTGATTCATATAATCTTCTAAATTGACAAGAGGTATCTTTTCTGATTGCCATTGTCTCAACCAGAAAGAATCAGAAATGATCAGATTCGGCAATGATCCTGAAAAAGCATTTTCCACCACCCGTTGATTCAAATCGATATCCGAAAGTTCGGCAGTCAGAAAAACTTTCAATCCATATTCATTTTCATCATTAAATTTTGCTACCAGGTATTCCAGTTCCTTTTTTACTTTATCGCGCTGTCCATGCCATATTTGAATTTCCATCCCGGTGATTTCTTCGGTGCTCAAGTCAAGATGGGGAGGAAAGGGTGTATTCGTAGGTAGAGGTGTCGGCGTAGGTACCGGCGTATCCGAAGAGACTGCAGACGTTGCAGTTAATACAGGTGTTTGTGTCGGGACAGATTCAACGGTTCGGCAGGCAGAAAACAGAGATAATGGAATAAGGAGCAAAAAAACGATGCCATGAATTCTGGATTTTTTGTTATTCATACTGAATAAAACAGCCTCTCATGCGCAACGGATGTAAAATCATTGTGACCGGGGAATATAACCGTATCATCAGGAAGCGTCAATACTTTTTCATGAATACTGCGAAACAATGCTTCGGTGCTGCTGCCAATCAAATCAGTTCTGCCATAAGATTCATAAAATACAAGATCGCCACTGAACAACCATCCAGCTGACTTGCAGTAAAAGCAACAACTTCCGGCAGAATGCCCTGGCGTATGCAAAACCTCAAATTCGTAACTACCCACACGAAGCGCCATTCCGTCTGATAAATAAATAGAAGGTTTTGGACAATCCACCGAAGTTCCGGGATTGCCGGCTTTGGCTACACCGTGAGCTGCTCTGATCGCCTCATCCCCTGGATGCATCGCGATGGGTACCGGCGGATTCATCTGATTGGCCAAATACGCCAGCATTGTATGATCAAAATGAGCATGGGTCAGCCAAATTGTCGTTAATCTCCATTCTTCAGCCTGAATCTTTTCCAAAGCATCCCGGAAGCCATAGGATGGATCAATCACAATACATTCTCCTGTGCTTCTATCCGCCAGTAAATATGTGTTATTTTCCAGAAAACCGGCAACAAAAGGAAACATTTTCAAGTTTTCAAATTCATACGGTTGAATAATCACAGGATCCTCAGTTCTCGCGGATAATCCGTAATATTTTTGCAGCCATCTTCCGTAATTACAATATCATCTTCAATACGGATACCACCACGTCCCGGTACATAAATTCCGGGCTCATCGGTAAAACACATGCCTGGTTCCAGTATCTGTTGACTTTCCGCAAACATATACGGATCTTCATGCGCTTCCAATCCGAGTCCATGTCCTACTCTATGCGTAAAATATTTGCCATAACCTGCTTCCTGAATCACATCTCTGGCAGCTTTGTCAATACTTCCACAGGTAACTCCCGGTCTGGCAGCCTCTGAAGCAGCTCGATTTGCTTTTTCAACTGTACGATAGATTTCTCGCTGACGTTCTGAAACATCTCCCAGACCAAAAGTCCGGGTAATATCCGAACAATACCCCTCATAACGGGCACCCCAGTCAAAAAGAAGCAGATCACCGCTTTGCAATACACGGTCACTGACAGACGCATGCGGATCAGCAGAGTTCGGTCCGCTGGCAACAATCGGGCTGAATGGGAAATTGGGATCACAACCTGCTTTCAACAACTGAATTACCAGTTCTGAAGCAATTTCTTTTTCTGTGACACCTGCTTTCACGATTTTTAAGGTTTCATCCAATGCTGATTGTGCGATAATTGCAGCTTTTCGCATGCAAGAAATTTCTTCATCAGTTTTATGCAACCGGAGTTGTTTAAAAAGCGATTCACCGGAAACAATTTCACAATCTGGAATCGCCCGTTTAAGGAAATCCGTTTCAAGAAATCGGAAATGATTTGGTTCCACAGCGATTCTTTTTCCTTTTAAGCCCAACGCTTCACCGGCTTGGCGAAATGCTTTTTCCCAGTTCGAAGGATTATCGTCAAAAGGAAACGGTGTAAATGGAATCGCGGATTGCTCCATGGAACCGAGTTCAAAACCTGCAATGACCAATGCCGGTGTTTGATGGGGTGTAATGATGAGTGTAGTCGGTCTCTCCATTAAATGCTTGTCTTTGCCTGTCAGCCAAATAAAACTCGGGCTTGGAATCAAAGCGATTGCGTCAAAATTTTCTTTATTGATCAATTGTTCAATTTTTTGTAATTTTGAATTATTCATCATCTCTTCCTGATTAAATTAATTACAGAATTCATTTACCAGCCATGAAAGGCCCTCTGGATCGACAAGTGATGTTTCTAATAGCCGGGCTGATTTTGAAAAATAATTGCACGCTTGAAAACGCAGGTACTCATTGGTTTTCAGAATTTCACCATAAGGTTTGGCATCTTCCTGTCTTCCAGTCAGAGCATATCCCATCACCAATGGAATCCATTCGACACGATCCTCTGCGGATTCACCTTTAGCCAGCGCTTCATCAGCAATGTCAGCCAAACCATCCCAATCCTGACGTTGCTGAGCAAGAGACATCTTTTCATAATAATAGCACCATCCATGCTCTGGTTCTTCTCCAAAAAATGCTTGCGCAGGAATGTGAGCCTCTGCATCCGGAATAATGCGGTCTATCTTTGAATAGGAACCGATTTCCACAATTTTCGACCATTCATCCGGTGAATAAACCGGATTTGAGCCATCGATCACCTGCAGGCAGGATTTTTCGGTGGGTTTCGTCAGCGCCAACAGATTGTTATAGTCTTTCCAGACATAAATTTCGCGAACAGTCCGATCCGTAACCAATCCCATCTGAGCATTGCGGATGGATCCTGTATTGAGGACTTCACTTCCAACCGCCGTATGATCACGTTCAGGATAGTAAATTAAGTTAATCGGTGAGAAAACTTCATAGTCTTCCTCAGGTGAAAAACCGCCAGGATTGGCGATAACCAATGTATATTCTAAAATATCCGGAGCACGCCAGGATAGCTGCCACCAGAAGTCCTTGGTTAATCGAGTCTGCAGAATGTGATTTTGCTGGTTGATACGCTGCGTCATCACGGCGGTGAGAACCATCAAGGCTATGAGCACGGTTTTCACCCATTCAACAGAAATCAGTCCAATCAATCCGAGAATAAACAGAATGGCACAGAGTGATCCCGGATACGCAAATCTGTCCAGGCTCGAACTGAAAGTAATTTCTCTTTCAGCAAGAATTAATGGCGTGATGGTCAGCACAACGGAAAAAAAGCCCGCAAAGAGCCACTGAATCTGCCATGAAATTTTTTTATCTTGCAGTTCTTCCATTCCATGGTTCAATACAGCTTTTTTTTCCTGTCTGATCAGTCCGAAAAATGGAACCAAAAAAAGGAAAACCGCTGCGGAAGCCAGAACAACAGCAGGCCAGAAATCCTTCACATTTGTGCCATTCAGGACATTATAGGGAGGAACAGTCCAGGATCCAAAAATAATCTTGGCAGTGTTTTTGATCAGCTTTGCCAGTAATGAGAGTCCGACATACTTCGGGTGCTGGAATAATGGTGTCAGAACACTCTCTACATCCGTGCCATGTCGGGAAGCCTCAAACAGAAAACTGCGCCAATAGAAGAAAATAGCAGCTCCGGCTAACCATGGAAGAAACACAAGCACAGTTTTGCGGATGGTTTGAAAAATCGTTTTTTGCGAATGATTGTAGATGTAAAGACCGATCAGGAAAAAACGCAAAGCTTCCAGTCCAATGTAATATTCCATCAGAAACATCTCGATAAGAGCTAAAAGGACAGAAAAGAAACCAGAAAGGACTTGCAGAGATCGCTTTTTGATCTGAAAGATAAAAATTGAAAGCCAAATCGAAGCGCAGATGCTCAGCATTGCCAATTGATGCGGAAGATAAGCGATTCCGTCGACTTGGCGCAAATATCCAGGAAAAATCAGAAAGAAAGCAGCTGCACAAAATGCAGCGCCTCGTCTTCGAGGCCAGATCAGGATCAATGTTTCAAAAAAACATAATGCACTGAGAAAACGACAGGCAAAATTGCATAACAGATAAGGGAACGGATCCGGTCCAAACAGCGTATAAACCCAGCTCAGCAGATAACCGTCAGCCGGTCTGTCGCTTGCATAATGCCGAATCAGCATTTCAGCGCCTTGCGTGAATGCATTGTAAACATTATTCCAATCATCCCGATAGTAGCCAATTTCTCTCATTCCCGGAAGATAGATCATCCCGGCAACCATCAGCAGAATCAGGTACAACACAAATTTTCTCGTTAGAATTGGACGAATTTTTTCTCGCATCAATTTTTATAAGTCCTTCTTATTTTTTCTATTTCCAGCTGTAATTCGATTTTTGACTTGCTATTCGAATCAATCGGGAAAAACTTGTTGTTTTGAAGTTTTTGCACTGAGCGTAAAAACATCACAACAATAAAGAATCCTAACTATATTTCGACTTCCTGTATTTCCATTATAAAACAGCATGGAATCACTAAGGTGTTTTTCTTCAGCAATTCGAAATATGAATTAACTTTTCAAATAAAAAAAAAGAGTCCTTTTCATTTTTCAGATTACTGGTGTTTTTTGCTTCTAATCAATTTTGCAGCAACGATGGATGAACCAAATCTACCGAAAGTAATCTGCAAACATTCATTCTTACTTTCAGTAGTTCGAAATATTGACTTTGCTATTCGAATCAATCGGAAAAAACTTGATAATTTAATATTTTTACGTTTCACGTAAAAATATTAAATTGACAAAGAATCTTCCCCATAAATCAAATTGCTGGCGCAAAAAAACAGCAAAACCGTTGATGATATAATCCTTGATAAATCCTGGCAGCCGTATTGCCATTATTTTTTCATTTCGAATTTGAGAGAACAATACGCTCTCGCCATTCGAAAAACCAATCTCAATTTTAAATTGTTGTTAATATTCGTGTTTGGAAGGATGTAATCAATATGAGTTATATTCCGGAAATCAATAAAGATTATCTCTGGTGGCGTGACGGAGTTATTTATCAAATTTATCCCCGATCGTTTGCTGATTCGAATGGCGACGGAATCGGAGATTTAAAGGGAATTATCGGGAAATTGGATTATCTTGCAGATCTCGGAGTTGACGGAATCTGGCTTTCGCCGATTTATCCCTCACCAGACTGTGATTTCGGTTATGATATTGCGGATTACAAAGATATCGATGCCAAATACGGCACATTGGATGATTTTAAAAATTTATTAAATGAAACCCACAAACGCGGATTGCACCTAATTATGGATATGGTGCTAAATCATACTTCAACGGAGCATCCATGGTTTCAGGAAGCGAAGAAATCAAAAGACAATCCATACCATGATTATTATCTTTGGCGGAATCCAGTCAAAAACGGGAAAAAACCGAATAATTGGCTGTCGACTTTCAGCAATAAAACAGCCTGGGAATACGTGGAATCATGCGGTCAGTATTACTATCATATGTTTGCAGAAGGTCAGGCGGATGTCAACTGGCGAAATCCGAAAGTTTATGAGGAAATGATGCAAGTGTTCCGTTTCTGGGGAGATCTGGGCGTCGACGGATTTCGGTTGGATGTCTATAATATGTATTTCAAAGACGACCAATATCGAGACAATCCGTTCCAATTCGGTTTGACTGCTTTCGATCGGCAAAAACATGTTTATGATTGTGACCAACCGGAGATGGATAAAGCCGTAAAAGATATAAGAAACATCATCGATACCTACAAAGATTGTTATGTCGTCGGAGAAACATTCTTAAGTTCGAGCGAAAAAATTGCCAGATATTGTGGAAACAACAAACTCATTGCGGCATTTGATTTCGCCTATACGCATTGCAAGTGGGACGCAACTGCATTCAGAAAAATCATTTCCAAATGGGAAGCGATGGAAAATGAGCCGATTTGGCCAACCTATGTATTGAACAACCATGATGTCATCCGATCCGCAACGCGCATTGGCTTGGGTGAATATGACGAGCGATTGAAAGCCGCGGCTGCCATGACGATTCTGCTGCGTGGAACGCCATTCATTTATTATGGGGAAGAAATCGGTATGCGCCAGACATGCTTGAGACATGAGCAAATCATGGATCCAATCGGTTTACACAATTGGCCTTTTAATAAGGGTAGAGACGGATGCCGTGCGCCGATGCAATGGAATAACCAAAGCAACGGCGGGTTCAGCAGCGGGACTCCCTGGAATGCCATTCATCCGGATTATCAAGAAAGAAACGTGAATGCGATGATCCATGATCCAAAATCGCTGCTCACCTTTTATAAAAATCTGATCGCATTGCGAAAACAAAACCGTGCGTTACAGATTGGTAGTCAGGAATGGGTAGATCCTAATAATGAATATGTCCTGTCTTTCATACGCAGAACCAAATCACAGACTGCGCTTATTTTCCTGAATTTCAGTCAACTGCCTGCGAAAGTCAACCTGAAAGCGCTGCCATCGGTCAAAAATTGGAACAAGAAATTTTCTAATAAGCCGGATAAAATCCAGACGATTGAAAACGGAAATCTCAAATTGGTCGGGGAACAAGTTGTTGTTTTCATTGGAAATAGCGGTTCATAATATGAAAAGGAAAATCATTCACTGGGGAATTCCGGTTCTGTTGACGCTGTTATTTATTGCAGGAAGAATCACTGCCTATGGTCCGATGATTGATTCTGTCGCTGCTCATGACACAGAATCCTATTTCGCTGCAGCCGCTGCTGATTTCCCATCCATCGCATTTTTTGAACAGATGCGATCTGCAACACTGCCTCTTCTCATCAAAATCCTCAATCCGAGTATGGAACACACAATTTTAATTTTATCGGAACCATTTTTCGGAACAGAACCGAAACTGGCGGTACAGCCCGGGACTGAATCAATCATTCTTTTTCAGACCGTTTTTTCCATAATGGCATGGATTTTTTTCATCCTCATCCTTTGCAGCAGGTTGAATCATGCGATCTCAAAAGCGCTGCTTGCAGGGATCCTTTATTTTTTTGCATTCGTTCCTCAAATTGCAGATTGGGATGCGATTTTGTTGTCTGAATCGCTTTCTTTTTCGTTATTCCTGTTTATGATGGGAATTCTTGTGATTTTACAACCAAAAATCATAAGGAAGTCGTCTTTCCATGCGGCGGATTTGCTGCCTGTCCTTTTATTCCTCCTGGTTTCCGCTCTCTGGCTGTTTACCCGGGATACGAATGCGTATTTTATTGCGTTTCTGGCTATCATCTTTTTATTGACGGCTTTCATTTTATGGATTCGGAATAAATCGCTTCCGATCATAGCGATTCTTCTGACTATCCTGCTGAGCGGAATATTTGTTTTTCAGCAACACACTTTTAAAAAGAGCGAACGCTGGCTGTTGCCGTTTCTTAATAATATGTCCGCTAACGTATTCCCATATCCGGGACGGACTGCTTTTTTTGAAAAAAGAGGGATGCCGGTCAGTGAAGAAATCTTATCGCAAAGCGGATCAGCCGAATATAACCAACTCTATGATCAGACGGATTTCATCAAATGGGCAAAAGAAGACGGACTGGCTGCCTATACTGCATTTTTAATCGATATGCCGCTTTGGTCTGTACTGCAAGTCTATTCAAACCTCGACCTCTTTTTTGAAGAAAATCTGCAGCCATTTTTCTTTGGAGATGCCAGCGAGAAACCTCACTGGGCGGATTCTGTTGGTAACCTGTTACATCCGTTATCCGCTGCGACCATCCTGATTGATCTCTTGTTGTTATTGATCCTGATCCGAATCGCACTCGTGAAGAAAGATGCCTTAACCTGGAATTGGGCTGGATTCTGCCTGTTATTATTTGCAGGCGGCATTTTATTAATGTCATTATCCTTCCTGGGGGAAGTTCGTTCTATCTGGAGACATGTTCTCTGTGGAGTCTTTCCACTGCGATTAGTCCTGTGGATTCTGTGCGTTGTATTATTTGATCAGGTTCCCGCCATGAAATTCATGGCAAATTCTGCGCAACAATTCAAACAGTAGATTCGCTTTCCAGATAAAATTTCTGGTATTAATTACTGCACTTCGTGATATATCGCATAATAGAAAAATAATTCACAGACATATTTTTAAAAACACTATTTACTGCAGATATGTGCCAATATTACTTAGCAATTCGAAAAATGGAGAGAATTTTTCGTTGTTCTTGATTTGAAAAGCCAATCCATATTTCGAACAACAGATGAAAAATATTTCACATCCAATAATGAAAAGTGAATTCGATTTTCGCAGGAAATACTGTAGATTTCTCAAATAACGGAATATGACCGCATTTTCTGGTAAAATTTGATCAAAGTTTCTACAAATTCATCCCGATGGGATCGATAGGAGTCAAAAAAATGAGAAAACCAATGGTTGCAGGCAACTGGAAAATGAATAAGACCGTTGCTGATGCTGTGAAATTAATCAACGAATTACTGCCGGAATTACAGGCACAAACCGCAGTTGATCGTGTTGTTTGTCCTCCATTTACTGCATTATATAGTGTTTCAGAACTACTGAAAAACAGCGGTATCGGATGTGGGGCTCAAGACCTTTTCTGGGAAGCCAAAGGCGCATTCACTGGAGAGATTGCACCCGACATGATCGCAGAACTTGGCGAATATGTCATTATTGGACACAGTGAACGCCGAACCTATTTCGGTGAGACAGATGAAAGCGTCAACAAAAAAGTACTGGCAGCCTTATCGATCGGATTAACCCCGATTGTTTGTGTCGGAGAGACACTGGCCGAGAATCAATCAGGACAGACTGAAACCGTCGTCACACGCCAAATTCACAACGGGCTGAAAGGTCTTTCAACCGCTGATGCAGAGAAAATTATCATCGCGTATGAACCAGTCTGGGCAATCGGTACCGGTCTGGCAGCGACTGGTCCACAGGCTAATCAGGTTATTGCAGATTACATCCGCAAGCCATATGCTGCAATGTACGGAGATGTTGCCGCACAAGCAATCCGCGTCCTTTATGGCGGATCGGTAAAAGGCAGCAACGCTGCTGAGTTCTTTGGTCAACCGGACATCGACGGCGCTCTGGTCGGAGGTGCAAGCCTGAAGAAAACTGATTTTATGGAGATTGTCAACGCTGCGGCAGTTTTATAACAGAAGCAGGAAAATAAAAAAGGGACGGAAAAAGGCGCGGTTCAATAGGGAAACTTACTGAACCATACCTCAAACCGATACGGAAGAGCAAGAGAGGCGTTATACCGCAAAGGATAGCGCCTCTCTCCTTTAAATCGCCCATAGTGTTTTCCTGGGACGGTCTTATTATTAAGATATTTACGCCTAATTTTTTGTATTTACTTGATGCTTAGGTCAGAAAGCAAGACAAGGTAGTTGAGGTCATAACCTTGAGCGGCCAGCTCTTTAGATTTCGCTACTTCCGTAATTGATTTGGCAATGAAAATGGCTATTATGCTGTCGTCAGAGGCAAGGCAATCTTCGGAAAACAGTTCAAAGTCCTTGTTCCTGGTTGTTGAATTCGAAATCAATTTCTACAACGTCACCGATAATTGCTACAAGCGCAACAGTATCTTCTCGCTACCAAACAAATAAACCTTCGGGTATGTTCGTAATAACAATTTCTTTTCCCCTAACACTGCCGCCTACGTCATGTTGAATGCTGTACTCTGTCATATGGTACTGTTTATAGATATCTCGAATCAAGTCGCAATCATCGTATGTAACAATCCATCGGGTTTCACCTAAATGTTCGGCTATAATTCTTGCAAGGCTTTTATGGTCTTCTTCCTTAAAGTAATTGGCATACAGTTTCTTTCCTTTCTTAACATACGGCGGGTCTATGTTAAAAAAGGATGTGCAAATCATGTCCTGCAAGTGAACGGTGATAAGCTCACTTGCGTCGCAGTTGTATAGTTCGATTCGGTCTTTAAGCAGAGCAATCCGTTCGATTTTCTTAACTATCTCACTCTTATTGAAGCGACAATCAATCTTATACGCACCGTCTTGAGATAGTCCACCTATGGGTCCGCCCATGATAACGCCGGAAAAGTTCACGCGGTTCAGAAAAAGCGTTGCAAAACCGTCGCTCAACTCATCGGCAGAGCAATCCTTATAAACTGCTTTCTGCTTTTCCCGCTCTTCTAAAGTTATAGGGGTATCCGTAATCCTTTTAAGCAGGGCTTCTGTGTGATGAAAGGCAGAATACCAAAAGTTGTAAATGTGCGAGTCAAAATCGTTAAGAACAGCCGACTGTACGATATCGTCACACAGCAAACCAATACCAATACCGAATCCTCCCGCAAAAGGCTCTACATAGGTTCTATCGCCCAGTGCATTGGCTTCAATAAGTTTTTTTACCTTGTCATAGATTTTTGATTTGCCGCCCGGATAGCGAAGCGGCGAAAGTGACTTAGCCATTTTCTACCTCTCGCTTATTAAGTTTCTGTATGTCATAAAGGCGTTGGGCAGCCAATCTGATAAATCATAAGGACTCAGGAACATCCTCGTGCTTGTGTTCTCAGGTTTCTTCAGAAGGGCAGGAACAATCTCGAAAGTAATAGGAGGATTAGGTTGAGGTGTATCCTTATCGTCTGATATAAGTTTTCTCAACGGAACAAGCAACGTTTTCTGCTCACTGACATTATATTCGGCAGGCAGCTGGCCCAATTCAGCATAGTTGAGCAGCTGCAGACCTAAATGTCTGTCGAACAGTTGGTGGTTCCTCTGATTCCAGTAATTGTCCAGACAGTTTTTGCAGGAACGTGAGCATTCACACTCTGAAAGAATCTTCCTTGCCCTATCAAGCACTTTGTCAAGAATTGAGCCAATCAGGGAGGAATAGCCCGCGCCGCTGGTAAGATTGTCGTAAAAGAACATTTCGATATGTGAGTTCCCGTCGCTCTTGATTCTTGGACGCCATCCCCCATTGATTTCACTGTAGTCAATGTCAAGAACGAGCGAAACAGCCTTTTTTAGTGCTTCGTGCAAGGTCGTTACAGCCGCCCGAAGTATGCATTTCTCTTCCGCATTACTGTTACCCACAAGTTTCATAGAATCATAAGATATATCCAGCATAAACATATCCGTCAAGAATTCATATCCCAGAAAGATATTGGTAGCTACAGTACCATCATGACGGCACAAATGGTGGTTATCATGGTATGGTTGCGAGAAAGAAAATATCCCGTTGGGATTTGCATCTGCGACCTCTGCACCACCGCACTTTTTGCAGACATTAAAGCCGTTTTTGCTTTTTCCCATATTAACAGTCAATACTTTTCTGTCAGGAAGATTTGCAAAACGGATATTGCTCCTCCCGTAATTATTCATCCATGTATCTTCAGGTACATAGGAATAATATGGAGCCTCCGCATAAGTATATTGTTCATCCTCGTCTTCGAATTTTACTTCATCACCTCTGACAGGAGAAAATCCCCAAGGACGTAGCATCTTATTCTGAACGATGGCTGCCCCGCAATACGGACAAACCATGCCAGGTGAATCCTCTTGCTTCAAGCCAAACCAGTTGCAATCGGAACAGATGTAGATATCTTTATAATAGTCATTGTTCTTGAAATAGAACTCAGCTTGGTTCGTTTCAAAACCCCTCGGTCGAGGATTGGCATAAATGCCGCCGCTCTGAAATATTTTTTTATCTATCGTAACAAAGCGACCGGGTGCGTATTCACTAAGAGCAACTGCAATATCTCGCTCTGGCGCATATTGAATATCCCGAGGAGCGTTCTTACCACGTTCAGATTCTTTCTCAACAAAAAACCGTACAACATTTTTGGGGAACGAGTATGAGGGAATAAAGCCTTCGCGGTAGAAGACATCAAACGCCGGCGTTTCTTTGTCGTTGTTAATATACTCATCACGCTTGCCTTCAGCTAAGACATTCTTGCTGATTTCGCGGAATTGCCTGATTGTCTCATCTGTTGGTAAATCCATAGCTTTCGCAAACGCTATGAAATTCTCGCCGTATTGTTCGCAGAATGTTATTATACCTATGTCAACAATGCCGTCGAATTGGGTTTTCATATCGGGAGTGGACATAAATCCATTCAAAGCCAGCATATTAAAATGTCGCTGCTTGATTTTGGGATTGTCGCGATCTATCCACGGCTTACGTGGTGAGCCTGAAATCATCTCGTCAGGATGCAAGAAGTAATGACTGTCGTGCGTTCCACCGGAAGCGTAAGTCACGATTGTGGATATGCCCGTATTTTTACGTCCGGCACGTCCCGCACGCTGCTGGTAGTTTTCTCTCATAGGCGGTATGTTGCGAAGTCCGACAGCAGTCAATGACCCGATATCAATACCAACTTCCATAGTAGTCGTGCAACTCAATACATCAATGGAGTCCTCTCCGTTTTCACCTGCGTTGATGTCTTGGAAACGCATCTCATACTTTTCTGTGCGGCTCCAAGTATCGCTTCGGATTTCTTTATGGGACAGTTGCGCTGTGTGCTCTTCGGTATCAATTGTGTGAATGGTCTCGATTTTGTTTAAGGCGTTCAGAATCGGTATCCGCCAAAAGTCAAAACGTGACAAATCGGATTCGCCAATAGGTACTAAATCCGTTGAATCAAAGCAAGCACCGCAATAAGCTCCAATTTTGAACGGAGATAGTTTCCCGCATTTTACACAGCGATACCAAATGAAGTCTTTACCTGCAAACTCAATCTTTACTGCAGCTAACTTAATATAGTAGCGATTATTTGCTGAGGAAGCGAAAAACAAGTCCCGCACCTTATTTACGATTTTTATTGTCGTTTGATTATCGAGGTTCAGCAGTTCTTGGATTCGCTGAACAAGCCCTTTGTCTAATTCAGTTGAAAATTCAAAGCCCAAACCAAATATCTGATTTTTGCTCCTGCCGGGTAAACCTTTTCTGACATCATCTTGAATTGTTTCTCCAAGAGCAGCACTATCGTCCATAACATCCCAGAACAACAGCACAAGCAATTGATAAAGAATATCCTTATCTATAATTACTCCAACATCCTCTAAATCAAAAACGCAATCGTCGAGAACAGAAGATATAGGGGCTAAAAAGCCAATACCAATGTCCTTAAAAGAACGAGGGCTTTCTGTGAAAAAAGTTAGCAACTGCTCGTAGTAGTCATCGGGTAATGTCTGATACTCTGAAGCCACTGCAGAATAGTCAACGATTCTTCCTCGCCTCTCCGCTCTGCTTTTCTTGTCCCTAAACAGTCGCTTGTCGTTTTCAAATTTCTCCTTGCTTTTTCCGCTGAAGAATATAAGGCTGTTTTGAATGCAAACATCCAAAAACGCCGGATATAAGTCAGATAAAGAGTGTTCTTTCCCGTCAACTTGCAGAAGGAGCGAGGCAAGCATAACCGCCTGACGGAAAGCGTCTGCGTCAGATGATTTTGACAAGTCTAATGCAAGTTTTGCAGCGTTCTGGCGTGAGTCTGAGAACAGCAAAACTTTTTTTCCTTGATTGATTAAGTCTGACTTCGGAGGCTGAAGTTCAAACTGTGCCTTTGTCAGGTTATAAAATGGAATGTTACCTTTGGTAGATAAATCAACGGGTTGCTTCAAAGGCATGGGTTTTTTACATTTGGGGCAAACGCCAAAGTTAAACGACCGAGACTTTGCATCGAATTTATCACTATATACGACGGTGAGCAAATTATCATCGTTTTGGGGCGATGTATACAGTTTCCCCGTCAATGGGTCAAGCGCGCCAATCTTATCGTTCTTTCTTCTTTGATAGTTCTCGGGAACTACATAGAGAAGCATTTCATTGAGCGAATTAGCATCCCCGTTCAAGCCACGTTCAGGGAAGACATACCAATACGGCTGTCCTTCGTTCCTCTGAACATAGACTCGCAGATATAACGCCCCACATTTTATGTGGTTAACGAGTTCGTATATTCTGCCGCCGCACTCGCACTTGTCCTTCGGGATAGAGATAACCCTACCAAGAGGGAGTTTTTCGCTTTCGGAGTATTTTGCGCAGGAGCATTTCGGGTTGGAACACGCATACAGCCCTTGAAGTCCGCGCAAAAAAATATGAAGCCGTACGGGGAACAGGATATTCCCATCCTTTGCGGCAAGGGAAACCAAAGCCAATAAAGCGTCGAGCGCTTTTTCGGCATTCGCACTGTTCCCGAATAGCGTATTCTTAATCTCGCTGTATGATTTTGCTCCATCACGGCATAGTTTGTTCAGCACAACAAACGCTTCGTATTTAGGCAAATTGTCGTATAGCCATTCTTGAGCCTGACTTTGGCTAATGTCATCCTGTAAGCTGCAACGGAAAACCGCGTTCGCGAAACTCTTAATTCTGTTAGTAATACCTTCGCCTTGTACTTGGTCAGAGCCAATCGATGCTAATGCATCAATGTCTGTCTTAACCTCCAAGTCTTCGGGAATATCCTCTCTTACGCCAAACAGAAACTCGCAAGAAGAGGACTCTTTTCCAGTAAGCCCAGAGTAAAATGCGTTAATCGCTTTTTGTTCGTTTTGAGGCATACTTGCGGTGGTAAGGATAAACTGAACCCTGTCAATTGAAATCCCCAAGCGATTGAACAGACGCACCAACAAGAGCGCAATTTCCCCGCCTGCGGATCCACGATACATATGCGCCTCATCTAAAACGATGAGAAGTCTGTTGTCTTTAGACTCGTCAAGCCACTGTTTTGTTTTATCCCATATGTTGTCTTCTCGTTGACGCATAAGCATATACTCCAACATAGAGTAGTTCGTAATCAGGATATCCGGCGGACACCCCTGCATCTCGAAGCGAGTTATGAGTTCGGCATCGTACGGAGATGGCACATGGATGTTTTTCTCCAAGTTCTCAATGAAAATCTGAAGTCCATTCTCTCCAAATCTGGCGGGGTATTTGTTTATGCTTTTAAGCCCGTTAATGTTGTTGGCTTGCCGCCGTTGGATTTCTTCGTCGGCTGTGTCGTCTATCAGATAGTTCTCACGGAACGTATTCGCTAATTCACGACTGTTTGCAGGTTTTGCGTCGCCGGAATAAGGCGTTCTGCCTGTGTACATTCCGAAATGGGGTATGCGCGTTGCTTGCGTATCCCTCGTAAATATTTCTCTGAACTTTTCGCTACCGATTATTTTTCTGAATCTGGCCAATTGGTCTGATACAAGGGCATTCATTGGATAGATGATTAGCGTTCGCACGGCTTCCAGTTTGAACGTCCCTGGGTGTTTTTTTGCTTCGTTGAAGCATTTTGCAATAATCGGCCAGAGGAAGCATTCTGTTTTACCTGAGCCGGTGCCGGTGGAGACAAACAAATCTCTTCCGGACAGAAAGTATTCCAGCGACTTGACTTGGTGTTCAAACGGGTCGGGGAATACTCCAAGTCTCTCCTTGACGAGTTTAAGCAAGGACTCTTTTATGCCCTGTTCAATTTGCTTTGAGTTCTTAATCCCGTCGGTTATTTTTTTGTATGAAGCCGAAGTTTCGATATAAGGCTCACGGGCAATGTTCGTATGCTCGGAACAAAATTCTCCAAGAAGATCATCGACATACAGCAGCAGGGTCTCGCTGTTGGCCAAGTAGTCAGACTTTATGTAATTCTTCAGCCTATCACGGATTGCCTGATAGTATTGCTGGATTCCGTTTGAGTTATGCATTTGTGTTCCCTCCCCTTACTTCGATGCCGATATTTATGAGTGCGGCGGTTACTTCAGGTATGAAGTCGTTTCTAATAAGAAAACTCATCTTGTCAAAAGCGTTATTCAATGGCCAAGACAAGAGCAACATGTAATAGTATTCACGGTTGGGCAAATGTCCGCCTACCCTTATTTTTGAATACACAGCGTCTTGCTTTGAAATAGTGGCCTTAAGCGGGTTTTTGTAGTGTGCCTTAAGAGCAAAATACAGCCGCCTAAAATCATATGAGGTAAAGCTGTCACTCTGTGGTTCTATGGATTCATCAGCGAATTGCAGAGTAGCATCTGCTGCTCGCATAACCCTATAGAACGGACCCATCTCGCTTTTCCGCGCCACAGAGCAATCTGTCTCCATTCGCCTCCCCCAAGACTGCGAAGGGGCATTGTTTGACAGAGGATTAAAAAACTCAAGCTCATCAAGATTAATGTCTCTGTCATAGAAATCTATGATGTCAAATTGAGATTGAAAATACTCCTCCCACGTTAAGTTATCTCTTATCAAAAACTCTCTCGCACAGACCTTGTAAGCTGTAGGATTTGTAAACGCGCCAAGTCCATTTACGGAGTATGTTCTGTTAGGAATACCGAAGAACAATGCTGTATTTCCAATGGGAATGCTCCGACCGTAATTAGCTGACCAGTTTCGATTGTTATCGTCGGTCAGAAGATAACCAGTCTCCTCGTAAACTCTGCGGATGTGAACAGAGAAACTCAACTGCGGATTACTGATGTCAACGAATCTGTCGGCAACGGTTGGGAACAACTCGGAATACCGCAACATCAATTCGTTAAGCACGCTTGTCTGGTTGTGCTTAGTCGTTCCGATAATTCCGTCCGACGAACTCTGAGCCGTGCGAAGGCACCACTGCCCTAATGCCGAATAGCAGAGCCTGTATATAAAGGAATCTTCTGATTCGCCACGATATCGATCAATACCCATATCTGTAGACATAGCAGTCAACAACTCATTCATTGTGAGAACCACCCCTTGAACAGATTTTTGTATGGGCATCTTCCAGTATCTCCCGCGTACTTGAGAAACCGCTCGGAGGTATTATAAGGCGCAACCTGCAACACGTCCACACAGTATGGTAAAACATCAAACGCCAGCGTACGGCATAAATCCTGCTCGCCAGATATAGCGGCACACTTTTGCTCAACCAAACTTTGGTGGAAGCCAAACTCGCCCAGCATTTCTCTCAATAGATGAGAATATCGATTATCCGGGGATAGCCCTTGGGGTTTAGACTCTACTTCCTCTATCACTGACGGGTCTTCTATTAATTCTGCATTGATAGACAATGCCGCAATTCGGTTGAGGTTAAGATAATGGCAGTACCGCAAGAACTCTCTGGAAACATAATAAATTGTTCTGTCATAGGTCACCGTCAAGAAGATGACTTTATCCCTATAGTTGTCAAACAGCGGCAGCAGTTCGGTTTCATTACAGTTCCCGATGAAGTTGTCCAAGCAAACAACACGTCCGCCAGATGACAGGAAATTATCGATATCTTCTACCGAATAGTCTTTGCTGAAAGCGAGCTTTTTCACATTTGGTTGCCCGATCAGGGCATTCGCGACGCACTTCATCAAAGTTAAACCTACATTCCGACTGACAACTACAGGTATTCCTTGAAATAGAATTTTGCTCAGGTGTTCTTTCAAAAGAGCGCTATATTCAGAACCGGCAGATACGCCTATGTTCTCAAGGTTATAACCCAAATAGTCCTTAAACGCTTCAATGTCGCTGGGGCATTTGGGTTTCTGCGCAACTCGTTGCTTTGCTATCTTGGCAGCTTGCTGCTTTTCTAACTCAGACCTAATCTGCGCCTCTAGTTGCTGACTGCTATCTCTTGTATCAGACAATTCTGCTCTGAGTTTCTTTATAGTTCCCTCTTGCTCCTGAATCTTTGCTTTGAGAGACGCAATAATCTCTTCATCGTTTTGAACGACTGTTCTCAGTTTCTCAAGCTCAGAAATGCTACGCTTGAGAGTCTTAATTTCCGCTGACCGCTCATTAAGCTTAATGCCAGTACTTTCTAAATCTGATTTTGCTAATTCGTACTCAGCTTGCAACTTCTTGATGGCAGATTCTTTAGCTTTTAATTCCTCCTGCAATTTCTCCTGTTTGCCATTCGATTCCTTTATTGCCTTTACTGCCGCGCTCAATGTCGCAATATACTCTTCCGAATATTCTTCATTAATGAGCTTAAAGTACAGAGCGATATTATCTGCGAAGAAGCAGAAAGGCAATGTATGGAAAAGGGCTGACTCTTTGCTGTCGCCATCCTCCATACAATTGTCGAAATGCTCTTGAATCTGAGAGAGCCAGTCGCTAATGTGCTTTTCAATGAAGAACGAAATAAAGCCACGGTTCCGGTAGCGAAACAGTAGATTGCTGACGTTGAGTTTAGAAATTGCATTAGCCCGAAAACCCGGCCGAATTTTTGAAAACTCTTTCGGATTATGCTGAAAATAGGCAATCGCGTCACGAGTCGGGATAACCGAGCAAATATAACGCACCTCATCTTCGGTAAGCTGAGGAAGATAATTCATAACCTCTCCTCCTCAATGTATTGTTTTGCTACCGAGTTTATTAAACCCGAAACCTCGCACTTCTCGATGTATTGAGAAGCGGTGTAACTAAGCAAACTAGAACTGAAAATGCTTCTGTCGAATGCCTCTGTCCGCTTGCAATGAGCGAGTATATCGTTTAGCAATAGTTCACCAGTTAACTCTTCTTGTTGACGTGGATATATGTAGTCTGTAGGATAACTAAAGTGGTAGCGTCTAATCTCACTTTGCTGAGTGAGCGAAATGAGCTGACCTTTGCTCAACGGCTTAACACCAGAATGACTAAACAAAAAGCATGTACTATCATCCGCCACGGTATATGTACTTGCGGAACTTTCCGTCGAGGGAATCTCATCAAAACCAAAGGAATGTTGTTCACTCTTATCTATGATAATCTCAGCATTCTTCTTGAACACTTTTGTTTTCGGCTTAACCGACACTTTTGAAACTCCATTCGTAATCCTATAAATGTCTTCCGAATGAACATTAATATTACCGTGGGCTTGCAGCTCGAAACTTGAATACAAGTATGCGTAATCTGAGCGTATTATCGAAACATCATCAACTAATGTCGCAGGCGGCCACAGCAGGGTCAGCGTTTCGGAGGCTTCTAACTGATAGCCCCAAGATAGCACTAAGGCATCCATTTGAGCAGTCTTATTCTTGATTGTCAGAATTTTCCCCAAAAACTTCCTTCCCATTGTTTCAAAACGAAACGTATCATCCACTTGTATTTCGCCGGGGAAACGAACATCATACGGTGTTGAGTATTGGTTTTGAAAAGCAACGAAGTACGGCACATTTGTATACAAAACCGCGCCGCGCACCAGCTTTGCTTTATAATCGCTATCGTTTCCATGCAACTTGAAAAATACTGGTGTGTTGCCAGATTTGAAAAAATCGTATTTGCGTTTCGTCCCATTAAGGGTATTGGACAAGAAATAGCTGAAAGAAAATCTGTTAATGGGAATTAGCGTCGGGGTATCGGGCGCAAAATTCGTATTGTTAATCGGCAAAGAGAAGAATGCTTGCTCTGTAGCGGACGACCTTAGCTCGAAAACAACATTATGTTGCTCATAGGCATTAATCTCGTCGCCGCTGAAACGAAGTCCGAGACTAAATGTTTTGTTGCTCTTTTCAAAATAGAACTCGACTCTTTCACGATTGCTCTTACGTGAGCGCGAATCTATGCTTATCGCTCCGTATTGTCCCAGATAGTTTTCACACTCGACATCATTGTTGCCGCTGCGATGCCTGAAATGCGGCACAATACTGGTGCTATACGCGGCAGCGACATAAACTTCTTCGCCGCAGCAAGCGCACTCATACCGATACGGTTCAAAGCCACCGCTTTTGGCCGCCAAATCCGCAGACACTTCAGATTGGAGAATAGTATCATACGCCTTAAGCATTCCCACAACGCTCCTTTCAGCAAAATGTTGTTTAGAGATTTTCAGCCCTGATTAGGGCTGTTTAGTTCATAATTACCCCCTCAGGTATTCCAAACTTTAATCGTCGTCCTCTGTTTTTGATATCTGTTGTTCAAGAAGTTTAAGCTGTTTGTCAAAATCTGATTCAAACAGCTTGTCCTGTATAATTCTATACTTCTCAAATTCGCTTTCAGCGTGTTCCTTCGCAATTTGAGCAGATATTTTCCCTGCGTCTGTTAAAATTTCCCGGTCATCAGCTTGCAGGAATATGTCAAGTCGCTTAGCCCAATCCTCCATAGTCATTGGAATGTGGCGGCGTGCCCTGTCCTCAGCTAAGTCGAGATATGCAGATACAATACGTTCCAATGAAGATAGCTCATCCTTCGTCAAGTAGTTTTTCGCGACAGAAACATCATAACGCTGTATTTTCCCATCCGGTGCGTCTTCCCAAGTGGTCAGTCCCATATGCTCTTTTTTCGCATCGGCACGGTTATAAATCAGTTCTGCGGCAGTTTGTCCGTGAACGGCAAAATGCATTTTGTTTTGCACTTTGGCGAAGAACTCTCGCGTTGTTTTTGCGTTTTTGTCATAATCGAGAGCAGTTGCGTAAATATCCGTGACTTTTTGATAAAATCTGCGCTCGGAAAGACGTATCTCACGGATTTTTTCAAGCAGTTTTTCATAATACTTTTCGGTTAGTACTGAACCGCCGTTTTTCAGACGGTCATCGTCCATAACCCAGCCTTGAATCGTGTAGTCCTTCGCAATTTTATTGACCCATTTACGGAATTGAACAGCGCGGTCGGAATTGATTTTGAATCCAACGGCGATAAACATTTGCAGGTTGTAATGCTTTACTTCGCGGCTGATCTGGCGTGAACCTTCAGTTTGAACTATCCGGAAATTCCGGATAGTTGCTTCTGGTTCCAATTCATGATCAGTATATATTTTTTGTATATGTTCATTTACCGTTCGCACATCCACATCATAAAGCGCCGCGAGCATCTTCTGCGTGAGCCAGATGTTTTCGTCTTCGTAACGCATTTCAATGCTTTGCGGATTGTCACCTGTTGCGGCGATGTACGTCAGGTATTCAGCCGCCGATGAGCGAATGCTTTTCTCTTCAGGTACTTTCTTTTTACTCATCGTTATCACCGCCTTTTGGTTCGTCCGGAATTATCTCCATGATATCGCCGATATCGCATTTTAACGCATTACATATCTTCATCAGTACTGCAGTAGTTACATTTTCATTTCGACCAAGCTTGGAGATGGCACCTGAACTTATATCTGCCGCAGCTTGTAGATCTTTCTTTTTCATATCTTTGTCGATTAATAGTTTCCATAGCTTTTTGTAGCTAACCGCCATGTTCTTCACCTCATCAGCAATGGTGGTGGATATCAATGCTAAAATTATACTATAATTTCACATTAAACTCAATATAATAACATGAAAATAGAGATCAATAGCATTAACGTGTAGAAATATCGCAAATATGTATAGCTATCTCCATCTGTTTGTGGTATCGTGTGTTGTTGAAAGGAGGCGGCACGCATGGACAGCATACTCAAATCGCTACATGACCATTTTTATCGAACGCCGGACAACACACTGCAAGAAAAAAGAATCAAAGCAAACAACCAGCTATTGTGCCAAAGACTAAGCTGCCGAAACCGAAAGCTGGTGCTGCGAATCATGGATGACAAAGACTTGATCTGCTCAGACTTTTCGCTGGACAGCTTCATCTGCGGGTTTCGGCTGGAATGCAGATTGCAAATCAAATACAAAATTACGACGGGTGTTCGGATTACAGCCAAAGGGCTGAGCCGGACACCCGTCAGTTATTTTCAAAGGAGGTAATAAAATGAAGAAGATTATTATTACCGGTATTGTAATCGCCGCCTGTGTCGCCCTGTGTGCCGCCGTGTGGCATCGAAGCTCCGAGAATAAGGTAATACCCGTCACACAGGAAAAACCCACAATAAGCGCCAACGTGGCTGCAACGCAGGAAGAACCGCTGCAAATCATTTTCTCTGCCGATACGCAGTCACCCGGACCGGCGGAAACCGAAGAATCAACAGCAGAGAAAGAACAAGCGTCATCCCTGCCTGATGAGGCCATACTGGAACACGAAGCAACTGGTGCACCAGAACCGACGTCAAGGCCCTCATCGGCTCCTAAAACGGCAGCGTCATCCGTACCGCCCTCATCTGATCCCAAGCCGGGGACAATAGCTGTTATCGACGGCAATCGATGCATGTGGATTCCCGGCTTCGGATGGGTCAAGGATGAGGGAGGCGGCTCCCAAGGAACAACGGTCGGCAGTCCCGGCGATGAGCTTACCGGCAACAAAGTTGGACAAATGGGCGATACCGCTGCCGATGGCAAAGGCGATATAAATAAGCAAGTAGGCATCATGGGTGCAGACAATGCGCAGCCATCTGAAAAACATAATCCTGCACCTGGATCGAAAGCCGTCATCGATGGTAAGCCAAGCGTATGGATTCCCGGCTTCGGATGGATAGAGGACAACGGCGGCGGAAACGTCGGCACCATCGCCGAGGATATGTATGAGAACGGCCATAAAATTGGGATAATGGATTAAAACAGAAAAGAAAGAGCACAGCGGTCTGCCGTAATGTTCCGCAGCCCGCTGTATTCACATTTATCGCCCTTTATACTTATTTTCAATTATTGTAAAAGGCCTCATCCAACAACAACTGAAACACCTGCTTCGACGTTTCCCTGTCCCGGTAGGTCAGCGAGTACAGTAATTGGTTGGTCATCCCCTGAAGAAAAATGTCTATTGCTTTAACAATCAGGAACTGTTGG